>Ga0153956_1000324_pt1 | contig 57375 bp, 55 predicted proteins | sample TSFL040MetaG_FD_104704 | JGI IMG/M metagenome (GOLD analysis project Ga0153956, IMG submission 104704) | Attine ant fungus gardens microbial communities from Florida, USA - TSFL040 MetaG | ecosystem: Host-associated > Fungi > Mycelium > Unclassified | place: USA: Florida, Wekiwa Springs...
AAGGTGGCCTCCTAAGCCAGGACTTCTCGACCTTCAGCAAGCCAGAGAATCCCTGCTCAACAGGACAGAACCGCGCCCCGGAACCCCCGGGGCGCGACCGGTAAACGAAAGACCGGGGCTAGCTCTTGAGCTGGGCGGCAGCACGCTGGACGACGCGGTGGTCTTCCGACGTCGGCCACGTGAATAACGGCCGGCACCGTGCCGTCCGCCGCGCCGACATCGCGGCAGCGCTACGGGCCGCGCCAGCGCGAGAGGTCGACGAGGTCCTCGATCCAATCGAATAGACCAATCGGCTCGCCGGTTCCTCTGCCGCCGCGGTCGCGGGCGACGTCGGCGGCGAGCTCGTCGAGGCTGCGGCGGTCGTAGCCGAAGTACGCGGCGTGCAGGCGGCTGTGCCAGTACGGCGTCGGCTCGTCGTTCAGGTCGACCTGCAGCAGCGCGGGCGTGCGGCGATCGGCGATGCGGGACGCGCAGGTGGCGCACGCCGGCAGCCGTTCCATCGCGCCGCCCGACGCGGCGAAGCTGACCGCCTGCGCGGCTCGCTCGTGCCGCGGGTCGAAGAAGCAGTCGTCCGCGAGCGAGGGGTCTCGGTCCTGGCCCTGCCGGTGGACACGGTGGCGCTCGTCGGAGATGCGGCGGGCGACGCCGCGCAGCTCGTCGAGCGTGGCGGCACGGTCGATTTGCGACGCCAGGTCCGCGAGCGCGCCCGCGGCGGGCACACCAGCCTTCGCGCGAAGATCGTCGAGATCCCAGCGCACGATGGCGCGGACCGCCTCGAGGACGTCGCGGTGCTGACGACGGACCGACCGTGGCGACGGGAACGGGCGCACGGCCCGACCCTACCTCCGATCGGGTCGCACGCCGCTCGCCTCAGGGCGCGAGTCGGCGGGAGCGCCAGGGGCCGCCGTCGACGCGGCGGAACTGCTCGCGCTCGTGCAGCCGGTCGTGACGGCCCTGCCAGAGCTCGACGACGTCGGCGACCAGCCGGTAGCCGCCCCAGTGGGGCGGCCGCGGCACGGCGTCCGCGAAGCGCCGCTCGCACTCGGCGACCCGCCGCTCGAGCGCGTCGCGGCTCTCGATCGGCTGGCTCTGCGGCGACGCCCAGGCGCCGAGCTGGCTGCCGCGCGCCCGCGTCGCGAAGTAGGTGTCCGACTCCGCGGTGGAGAGCTTCTCGACGACGCCCTCGATCCGCACCTGGCGCTGCAGCGGCTGCCAGAGCAGCGCGACCGCGGCGCGCGCGTTCTCGGCCAGCTCGCGGCCCTTGCGGCTCTCGTAGTTGCTGAAGAAGCAGACGCCGCGCTCGTCGATGCTCTTGAGCAGGACGAAGCGGACGGACGGCGCGCCCTCGCGATCGGCGGTCGCGAGCGCCATCGCCTCGGGCTCGGGCACGCCGATCGTGAGCGCGTGCTCGTACCAGTCGCGGACGATCGGCAGCGGATCGCTCATGTCGCCATCGCGATGTACTTGACCTCGACGTACTCGTCGATGCCCTCGTGGCCGCCCTCGCGCCCGAAGCCTGACTGCTTGACGCCGCCGAACGGCGCCGCGGCGTTCGAGACCATGCCCTGGTTGAGGCCGATCATGCCGGTCTCGAGCCGCTCGCTGACGCGGAACGCGCGCTTGAGGTCCTGCGTGTAGAGGTAGGCGACGAGGCCGTACTCGGTGTCGTTGGCGGCCGCGACCGCCTCGTCCTCGCTCGCGAAGGCGACGATCGGCGCGACCGGGCCGAAGATCTCCTCGCGCAGCAGCTCGGCGCCCTGCGGCACGCGGTCGAGCACCGTCGGCGCGTAGAAGTAGCCGGGCCCGTCGACGCGCGCGCCGCCGGTCAGCGCGCGGGCGCCCCTGCCGAGCGCGTCGTCGACCAGCCCGGCGACCTTGTCGCGCTGCGTCGCGTCGATCAGCGGCCCGACCGCGACGCCCTCGTCGGCGCCGTGGCCGACCTTCATCGCCGCCAGCCGGCGCGCCAGCCGCACGGCGAACTCCTCGGCGACCGACGCCTCGACGTGGAAGCGGTTGGCGGCCGTGCAGGCCTCGCCGATGTTGCGCATCTTCGCGATCACGGCGCCCTCGACGGCGGCGTCGAGGTCGGCGTCGGCGAAGACGAGGAAGGGCGCGTTGCCGCCCAGCTCCATCGACGTGCGCAGCAGGTTCTTGGCCGACTGCTCGACGAGGAGCTTGCCGACCGCGGTCGAACCGGTGAAGGTGAGCTTGCGCAGCCGCGGATCGTCGATGATCGGCCGCGAGACGGCGCCGGAGCTGGTCGCCGTGAGCACGTTGACGACGCCCGCCGGCACGCCCGCCTGCTCGAGGATGCGCGCCAGCGCGAGCATCGAGAGCGGCGTCTGCTGCGCCGGCTTGATCACGATCGTGCAGCCGGCCGCGAGCGCCGGGCCGAGCTTCCGCGTCCCCATCGCCATCGGGAAGTTCCAGGGGGTGATCGCGTAGCAGGGGCCGACCGGCTGGCGGAAGGTCAGCAGGCGGCTGCCGCCGTTGGGCGCCGGCGCGACGCGGCCCTCGATGCGCACGGCCTCCTCGGCGAACCAGCGCAGGAAGTCGGCCGCGTAGAGCACCTCCGCGCGCGACTCGGCGCGCGGCTTGCCCATCTCCAGCGTCATCACGAGCGCGAGCGCGTCGGCCTGCGCGACGACCGCCTCGTAGCTGCGGCGCAGGATCTCGCTGCGCTCGCGCGGCGCCGTCGCCGCCCAGGCCTGCTGCGCGGCGCAGGCCGCGTCGAGCGCGGCGACGGCGTCCTGCGGCGTGCCGTCGGCGACGCGCGCGATCGGCTCTCCGGTCGCGGGATCCTCGACGGCGAAGGTCTTCGCGTCACTCGCATCGCGCCACTCGCCGCCGATCAGCAGACGGGTCGGGACGTCGGGAAGGGCAACACGATCGGTGTGCGTGGTCAACTCCGCAACTCCTTCGCTGCTCAGGTGTCCAGGGCTGTACGAAGCAGGGCTCGCCCCGCTTCTGATCCTATGACCCGGCACCTCCCGGCCCTGACCGCCGCGCTCCTGCTCGGCCTGCTCACCGCGGCGCCATGCTCCGCGGCGTCCAAGGCCAGCTTCACGATCCGCGGCGCCGGCTTCGGGCACGGCGTCGGCATGAGCCAGTACGGCGCGCTCGGCTTCGCCGAGCACGGCTGGACCGCGCCGCAGATCCTCGCCCACTACTACACGGGCACCGCGCTCGGCACGACCGACGAGTCGCGGCAGATCCGCGTGCTGCTGAGCACGCAGACCGGCGCGGCGCAGATCGCGGGCGCGACGGGCGCGGGCGCGCAGGCGCTGAGCCCGTCGACGACCTACGTCGTGCGCCGCAGCGGACTCTCGCGGCTGAGCCTGACGACGGCGGCCGGCAAGCGCGTCGGCAGCTTCACGGCGCCGCTGCAAATCGCCGGCGCTGCCGGCGGCGTCGGCTTCGGCGGCAAGCGCTACCGCGGCATCCTCGAGCTGACGCCGCTCAGCGCCGGCGGCGGCATCGAGGTCGTCAACGCGGTCGGCCTCGAGGACTACCTGCGCGGCGTCGTGCCGGCCGAGTCGCCCGCCTCCTGGCCCGCCGCGGCGCTGCAGGCGCAGGCGGTCGCCGCGCGCACCTACGCGATCACGACCGCGCACGGCGGCGGCTTCGACGTCTACCCGGACACGCGCTCGCAGGTCTACGGCGGCATCGGCGCCGAGACGCCGACGACCGACGCGGCCGTCGCCGCGACCGCCGGCCAGGTCGTGACCTACGACGGCAGCCCCGTCGTCACCTACTTCTTCTCGACCTCCGGCGGCCAGACCGAGGACGTCGAGAACACGTCGCTCGGCGACGCGCCGGAGCCCTGGCTGAAGTCCGTCGACGACCCCTACGACGGCGTCTCGCCGCGCCACCGCTGGCCCGTGCGGACGCTGTCGCTGGCGAGCGCCGGCAGCCGGCTCGGCCGGCTCGTCAAGGGCTCCTTCCGCGGCATCAGGGTGCTGCAGCGCGGCGCCTCGCCGCGGATCGTGCGCGCGCAGGTGCTCGGCACGCGCGGGACGACGACGGTCAGCGGCGATCAGCTGCGCACGGCGCTCGGGCTCTGGGACACCTGGGCCTCCTTCACCAGCGTCGCCAGCAGCTCGACCGCCGCCGCCGGGCCGACAGTCGCAGTGAACCGCAGCGGCGGCGCGACCGCCTCGGCGGCGACGCTGGCGCCGGCCGGCGTGCTGCGCGGCCGCGTGCAGCCGGGCCGGCGCGGCGCGACGCTGACCGTGCAGCGACGCGACGGCGGGCACTGGGTCACGGCCGCGACGACGACGCTCGGCGCCGGCGGCCGCTACGCCGTCGCGGCGCCCTCGCGCGGGATCTATCGGGTGCTGGCCGCCGGCGGCGTCGGGCCTGCGGTGCGGGTCGGCTGAGCGATGGCGAGCCACGCGCAGGAGCAGCTGACGCCGCGGGCGCGCGAGATCGTCGACGCGGCGCGCGAGATCCTCGAGCACGAGGGGCTCGACGCGCTCTCGATGCGCCGGATCGCCGATCGGCTCGGCATCCGCGCGCCCTCGATCTACAAGCACCTGCTCGACAAGCAGGCGCTCGAGTCGGCGCTGATCTCGGCCGGCTTCGAGGAGCAGGCCGAGCGCTTCGAGGCCGCCGTGCGCGACGCCGACGACAGCGAGCCGCTGGCGGCGATCGGCGAGGCCTACCGCGACTTCGCGGCCGAGCACCCGCACCTGTACCGGCTGATGACCGAGCGTCCGCTCGACCGCTCGCAGCTGACGCCGGGCGTCGAGCAGCGCGCGAACGCGCCGCTGCTGGAGGCGGTCGGCGGCGACGAGGAGCGCGCCAGCGCCGCGCGGGCGTTCGCGCACGGGATGATCAGCCTCGAGCACAGCGGCAGGCTCGCCGAGGGCACCGACCTCGACGCCGCCTGGCGGCTCGGGATCAGCGCGCTCGCCGCGACCGGCGACTGAGCGCCGCGACGCGGGCTCCCGGCGCTCCGGCCATACTTCCCCGCGTGCCGGCCCCGCTGCTGCTCTGCGACGCCCCCGCGCTGCTCTACCGCGCCTTCTTCGCGCTGCCCGACACGATCGTCGACGGCGACGGCCATCCCGTGAACGCGCTGCTCGGCTCGGTCAACCAGGTGCTGTGGTGCGTCGAGCGCTACGAGCCGCGCGCCGTCGTCCTCTGCTTCGGCGCCGAGGCCGCGACGTACCGCACCGCCGCCTATCCCGACTACCACGCCGCGCGGCCGCCGATGCCGGACGCGCTGGACTGGCAGTGGCAGCGCGCGCCGGACTTCTACGCGGCGCTCGGCTGGAGCGTCAGCTCGCACGACGAGCTCGAGGCCGACGACCTGCTCGGCTCCTACGCGAACGTCGAGACGGCCGCCGGCGGCCGCACGCTGATCCTGACCGGCGACCGCGACATGTTCCAGTGCGCGAGCGAGCACGTCACGGTGCTGCTGCAGCGCGCGCGCCAGCAGGGGCCGGACGAGGTCGGGCCGCTGCAGGTGCGCGAGATCTACGGCATCGACCCGGCGCAGGTGCCGGACTTCATCGCGCTGCGCGGCGACCCCAGCGACGGCCTGCCGGGCGCGAAGGGGATCGGCGCCAAGACGGCGGCCGACCTGCTGCGGCGCAAGGGCGACCTCGAGCACGTGATCCTCGGCGCGGTGCGCGAGAAGCCGGCGGTGCGGCGGGCGCTGATCGAGCAGGCCGCCGAGCTGCGCAGCTTCCGCGACATCGCGACGCTGCGCGATGTCGCCGTCGAGCGGCCGGCCGACGCGGCGACCGATCGCGCCGGCGGCGCCGCGGCCGCGCACGGCTTCGGCATGGGCCAGCTTGCACGCCGGCTCCTGGGCGAGTAGCCGGCTCAGCGCTGCGGCGTCGCGCGCGCGAGCATGTCCTGCGCGGTGTCGCCGAGCCAGTGCGCGGCGCCGACCGCGGCCGGCAGCGACCCCGCCGCCGCGCGCATCCGCTCGGCCGCGCGCTCGGTGCCGGCGCCGTCGGTCGCCGGCAGCAGCGCCAGCAGCTCGTCGGACTCCCAGCGCACGAGCACGTCGGCGTCGCGCAGCGCGGCGTCGAGCTGGCCCGCGAGCGTCTCGACGACGTCGACCGGCGCGCAGATCCGCACGAGCCCGAAGTCGCGCCCGTAGCGCACGCCCTCCGCCACCAGGCGATCGAGCAGCAGCCGGCCCGCGTCCGGGCCGAGCGGGGCGAAGCGCTCCGTCACGGCGTGAACTTGACGGTGATCACGTCGCCGTCGCGCATCACGTAGTCGCGGCCCTCGAGCCGCAGCGTGCCACGCTCGCGCGCCGCCGCGTAGCCGCCCGCCTCCAGCAGCGCGTCCCAGCCGATCACCTCGGCGCGCACGAAGCCGCGCTGGATGTCGCTGTGGATCTCGCCCGCGGCGTGCCAGGCGCTGAGCCCCTCGCGCAGGTGCCAGGACTGCGCCGGCTTGGCCTCGCCGGCGGTGAAGAAGGCGAGCAGGTTCAGCAGCGAGAAGGCGCCGCGGACGACGCGGTCCAGGCCCGAGTCCGAGACGCCGAGGTCCTCGCGCATCGCCGCCGCGTCCTCCGGGTCGAGCTCGCGCAGCTCGGCCTCCAGGCGCGAGGAGACGGCGACCGCCCTGGCGTCGTGCGCCGCCGCGTGCGCGGCGATCGCCTCCGGCACCGCGTCGTCGCCCTCGTCGACGTTGGCCACGAACAGCACCGGCTTGCCGGTCAGCGGCGAGAGGTTGCGCGCCGCGTCCGGCGCGTCCGCCGGCAGCGGCACCGTGCGCGCCGGCCGGCCGGCCTGCAGCGCCTCGATCACGGCGCGCAGCCAGGCCTCCTCGGCGACGGCCGCGCGGTCGCCCGAGCGGGCGTCGCGGACGACGCGCGCGTGGCGGCGCTCGGCCGACTCGAGGTCGGCGTAGACGAGCTCGGTCTCGATCGTCTCGATGTCCGCGAGCGGGTCGACGCGCCCCTCGGGGTGGATCACGTTCTCGTCGTGGTGCGCGCGCACGACGTGCAGCAGCGCGTCCGTCTCGCGGATGTTGGCGAGGAACTTGTTGCCCAGGCCCTCGCCCTTGGAGGCGCCGGCGACGAGGCCCGCGATGTCGTGGAACTCGATCGTGTCCGGCACGATCGAGGATGCCTGCAGCAGCCCGGCGAGCCGCTCCAGCCGCTCGTCGCGCACCGGCACGACGGCGACGTTCGGCTCGATCGTCGTGAACGGGTAGTTGGCGGCTTCGGCGCCAGCCTGGCTGAGCGCGTTGAAGAGCGAGGACTTGCCCGCGTTGGGCATCCCCACGATCCCGACCTTCATCATCGTGCGGCGCTCCCGATCAGCGTGCCGAGCGCCGCGCCGGCGGCGACGTCGGAGGGGTAGTGGACGCCCAGGTACAGGCGCGAGAGCGCCATCGCGCCGGCGGCGACGGCAAGCGGCGGCGCCGGCAGCAGCGCGCCGTAGGCCCGCAGCGCCGCGAACGAGCTGACGGCGTGCGAGGACGGGAAGGACAGCGACGTCGGCGTCGCCATCAGCGGCGGCAGGCCGTCGACCGCCGGCCGGCGACGGCGGACGAGCAGCTTGATCGACGTCGAGATGCCGTAGGACGCGCCGACGACGCCGGCGGCGCGCAGCCAGCGGCGCCGGCGCGGGCGGTCCAGCGCGGCGCCGAGCGCGCCGAGCGCGAGCCAGCCGCCGGCGTGCTCGCCGAGCGCGGAGTAGCCGCGCGCGAGCGCGACGGCGCGCGGCGGGTGCGGGATGCGGGCACGGGCGCCGACGAAGAGCGCGCGATCGGCGGCATGCAGGCGGCTAGAAGCCGACGCGGTGCTCGTCGGACTCAACGCGCAGGTAGACGATCTGACCGGCATCGACCAGCACGGCGCCATCGGCCGCCTCGACCTCGACCCAGCGCTCGCGGCCGTCGCGCAGCGTCGCGCGCAGCTGGCCGAGCTGCTCGTCTGACAGGCGCAGCGACAGGACCTGGCCGCCCTGGAAGCCGATGGCGGCGCGGCGGACGGGCGTGGCGGTGCTCACGGGTGAACCTCCGAGGGGGACTGGACGAGCTCGGTCAGGACGCCGGCCGCGGACGCCGGGTGCAGGAAGGCGACGCTGGTGCCGCGCAGGCCGGGCCGCGGGCGCTCGTCGATCGCGCGCATGCCGGCGGCGACGAGCCGCTCGAGCTCGGCGGCGACGTCCTCGACGCCGTAGGCGACGTGATGCAGGCCCGGCCCGTTGGCCGCCAGCCAGCGGCCGACGCCGCTCTCGGGCGAGAGCGGGCGGATCAGCTCGACGTGGCTTTCGCCGACGTCGAGCAGGACCGCCTCGACGCCCTGGTGCTCGAGCGTCTCGCGATGCACGAGTGGCAGGCCATAGGTCGCCGAGTGCAGCGCGATCGCCGGCTCGAGGTCGGCGACCGCGATCCCGATGTGGTCGATGCGGCCGAACACGCGGCCCCGAGTCTAGTCGTGCGTCTCGCCCTCGGCGCGCAGGATCTCGGCCATCGCGGCGCGGCCGACCTCGAGCTGGCGCTCGTCCGGCTCGCGCGTGCCGAGCAGCCGCTGCAGCTCGTAGCCGGGCCACTTCAGCACCCGCGCCGTGCGCGTCGCGGCGTGCCGCTCGCTCCAGGCGAAGACCTCGACCGCGAGCCCGGAGGCGCCGAGCGAGACGGCCGCGTTCGCGAGCGGACCGGGCCGCTCGAGCCGGCGCAGCAGCAGCGTCCCGGCGACGTTGGCGACGAGCATCGGCGCGACCAGGTGCGAGCCGCAGCGCTCGTGCTCCTTGGCGGCGCCGACCGGATCGTCCTCGCCGGCCTCGTAAGCGGCGATCGCCTTGTGCTCGACGCCGTGATAGGCGGCGAGCTCGCCGTTGCGCAGCGCGAACAGCGCCGGCGCGGCGGAGAGCAGCGCGCCGCCGACGTCGGCGGCCGGACCCTTCGCCTTGCGGCGCAGCAGCGCGCCGGCCGCCGAGCTGCCGGCGGCGACGCCCAGCACCGCCGGCGACTCCATCGGCAGCTGCGCCTGCGGCAGCGCGCGCTTGACCAGCGGGATCACGAGGAAGGCCTCGCCGAGCCGCACCAGCCCGCGCACGCCGGGCAGCCGGTCGAAGACCTTCACGCGCGGCTTGACGCCCGAGGCCGCCTTGACCTCGCCGTCGCGCGTGCGCACGGCGGCGGCCCAGTGCGTCGGCCCGTGCACGAGCAGGCCGTTGCGCAGCGCCATGCCGCCGAGGCGGAGCTTTCCGGGCGGAGTCGGCATCAGCTCAGCAGCCTCCCGGGCAGCTCGTGGAAGAAGCGGGTCGCGTAGCCGAGGTCGCGCAGGTCGATGCGCTCGTCCTTGGCGTGCATCAGCGGCCAGGTCTCGTACAGCGTCTGCTCGCGCTGCGGGAAGAAGCCGTAGGCGACGCAGTCCGGGAAGGCGGCGCGGAACCAGCGGCAGTCGGTGAAGGCCGGCAGCACGACCGGCACGGTCTCGTCGCCCTGCTCGCCGACCCAGTCGGCGATCGCGTCCATCAGCGGCGAGGCGACCGGCGAGCGGTTGCCGACGACCTCCTCCGTGAACTCGACGTCGACCTCGCCGGCGTGGCCGTCGAGCACCTCGGCCAGCCGCGCCCGCGCGACGTCGACGCCCATGCCCGGCGGCACGCGGCAGTCGACGCGCAGCTCGGCGCGCGCCGGGATCACGTTGATCTTGCTGCCGGCGGAGACGATCGTCGGCGCGAACGTGACGCGCAGCGCCGCGTCGAGGATCGGCGCCAGCGCCGGCGCGACGGCGGCGACGCGCTCGAGCGAGCCGGCCGGGTCGGCGGGGTCCTCGCCGAGGCCCGCGAGCAGCGCCTCGCTCGCCTCCGTCAGGTCGAAGCCGGGCTGCGCCGCGCCGAGCGCGCCGATCACCGGCGCCAGCTTGAGCAGCGCGTTCTCGGCCAGCCCGGGGATCGAGGCGTGCGCGGCGCGGCCGCTCGTGCGCACGCGGAAGCGGAAGGTGCCCTTCTCGGCGACGCAGACGCCGAGCAGGCGGCGCTCGCCGTAGGGCATGACGGCGCCGCCGCCCTCGTTGAGCAGGTAGTCGACGCGCGCGGCGTCCGGGCGCTGCTCGGTCAGCCACTGCGCGCCGAGCGCGCCGCCGGTCTCCTCGTCGACGACGCTGATCAGCTTCAGCTCGCCCTCGGGCCGGTAGCCGGCGCGAGCGAGCGCCGCCAGCGCGACCGCCTCGGCGGCCGTCTGGCTCTTCATGTCGATCGCGCCGCGGCCGTAGAGGAAGCCGTCGCGGATCTCGCCGCCCCACGGGTCGGCGCTCCAGTCCTCGCGGTCCGCGAGCACCGTGTCGACGTGCGAGAGGTAGCCGAGCGTCGGCCCGTCGCCGCCGCGCAGCCGCGCGACCAGGTTCGGCCGCTCGGGCTCGGCCGCGTGCAGCTCGACCTCCAGCCCGGCGTCGGCCAGGTAGTCGGCGAGCCACTCCTGGCAGGCCCGCTCGTCGCCGGGCGGATTGACGGTGTCGAAGCGGATCAGCCGCCCCAGCACCTCCGCGCTCTCCGCCCGCAGCTCCTCCTCGAGGCCCATGCGGCCAAGCCTAGTCCGGCGCCGACCGCGCCGGCGGTCAGACTGTCGGCGATGGGCAGCCTCTTCGACCCGCCCGAGCCCGAGCCGGCCGCCGCCGCGGCGTCCGCGCGCGCGGACGCCGCGCTGCCGCTGGCGGCGCGGATGCGCCCGCGCGCGCTGGAGGACCTCGTCGGCCAGCGGCACCTGCTCGGCGAGGGCTCGGCGCTGCGCGCGGCGATCGCCTCCGGGCAGCCGCACTCGATGATCCTCTACGGCCCGCCCGGCACCGGCAAGACGACGCTGGCGCGGATGCTCGCCGCCTACGCCGACGCCGCCTTCGAGGAGCTGAGCGCGGTCGAGGCCGGCCGGCCGGAGGTGCGCGCCGTGATCGCGCGCGCCCGCGAGCGCGCCCGCGGCGGGCGCCGCACGATCCTCTTCCTCGACGAGATCCACCGCTTCAACAAGGCCCAGCAGGACGCGCTGCTGCCGGCCGTCGAGGACGGGCTGCTGGTGCTCGTCGGCGCGACGACCGAGAACCCGTACTTCGAGGTCAACTCGGCGCTGATCTCGCGCGCGCAGGTCTACGAGCTGCAGGAGCTGAGCGCGGACGACATCGCCGGCCTGCTGCGGCGCGCGCTCGCCGTGCTGGGAGCGCAGGCGCCCGACGACGCGATCGCGTTCCTCGCCGGCCGCACCGGCGGCGACGCGCGCTCCTCGCTGAACGCGCTCGAGCTGGCGCTCGAGAGCGCGGCGCGCGCCGGCCGCGCCGTCACGCTCGCCGACGCCGAGGACGCGCTGCAGCGGCGCGCGCTGCGCTACGACAAGGGCGGCGACCAGCACTACGACTACATCTCGGCCTGGATCAAGTCGACGCGCGGCTCGGACCCTGACGCCTCGCTCTACTACCTGGCCGCGATGCTCGAGGGCGGCGAGGACGCGCGCTTCATCGTCCGCCGGATGCTGATCCTCGCCTCCGAGGACATCGGCAACGCCGATCCGCAGGCGCTGCAGGTCGCGGTCGCCGCGGCGCAGGCGGTCGAGCACGTCGGCCTGCCGGAGGCGCAGCTGACGCTCGCGCAGGCGGCGATCTACCTGGCGCTGGCGCCGAAGTCCAACGCCGCGACGCGCGCGATCGCCGCCGCCCGCGCGCAGATCCGCGAGCACGGCGCCCAGCCGCCGCCGGCGCACCTGCGCGACGCGCACTACCCGGGCGCCAGGGCGCTCGGACGCGGCGCCGGCTACGACTACCCGCACGATCATCCCGGCAACGTCAACGCCCAGCGCCACCTGCCGGCCGGGCTCGAGGGCCTGCGCCTCTACGACCCGGGCGAGACCGAGGCCGAGCTGCGCGCGCGGCTGCAGCGCCTGCGCGCGCTGCGCGAGCCGTGAGCGGCGCGTAGCATTCGCGCCGTCCGCGTCGACCCCTCGCGCGGGTACCATCCCGGCCGGCGCCTGCGGAGAAGGCGCCGGCCGGGTGCTCGGAGGTGGCTCGGCGCGAGCGCACGCGCCGAGCCCTGATCGGACGGTGTCGTCCTGGATCGGAGGTGAATGGCCTGACCGGGGCCCCCTCCTACGACCCCCCTGTGGGATCAGTATCCGCCTCGTTCGTCCACCGTCGCAACGGTGAGATGTAGGGATCCGGGACTTCGCGCATTTGCCACTTGTCGGAACGTGCGCGGGCTTCACCGTCCTACTGTTGTGAACGTGGCGTTCAGTCCAGACGTGGTGGTGATCGGTGCCGGAGCGGTCGGCGCGTCCTGCGCCTACTTCCTGGCCACCTCGGGCGCGCGCGTGCACCTGGTCGATCGCTCCTTCGTCGCCGCCGGCAGCTCCGGCGCCTGCGAGGGCAACGTCCTCGCCTGGGACAAGGAGCTGGATCGCGAGCTGCCGCTGGCGCTGCGCTCCGCCGACCTCTGGCAGCAGCTCGCCGAGCAGCTGCCCGACGACTTCGAGTACGACCGCAAGGGCAGCATCGTCGTCGCCGAGACCGAGGCCGAGATGCAGGCCTCGATCGAGCGCGCGCAGCTGCTGGCGACGCTCGGCGTGCACGGCGAGGTGCTCGACGCCGCCGGCCTGCGCGCCGAGGAGCCCTACGCGGCGCACGACCTTCCCGGCGGCGTCCTCTACGGCCGCGACGCCCAGCTCGAGCCGCGGCTCGCGACGACCGCGCTGGTGCGCGGCGCCGTCGCGGCCGGCGCGACGCTGGCGACCGACGTCGAGGTGCGGCGGCTGCGGCGCGGCGCCGACGGGCGCGCGACCGGCATCGAGACGAGCGACGGCGTGATCGACGCCGGCGCGGTCGTGGTCGCCGCCGGCGTCTGGACGCCGCAGATCCTCGAGAGCGCGGGCCTGAGCCTGCCGGTGCAGCCGCGCAAGGGCCAGATCGTCGTGCTCGAGCGCTCGCCCGTGAAGTTCCACCGCAAGCTCAGCGAGGCCGGCTACGTCGCCGCCGTCGAGGCCGACGACGCCGCGCTGCAGATCGCGATGGTCGTCGAGTCGACGCACAGCGGCACCGCGCTGCTCGGCTCCAGCCGCCAGCGCGTCGGCTTCGACCGCTCCGTCGACCTGTCGGTCGCGGGCGCGATCGCGCGCCGCGCCGCGCGCTTCTTCCCGATCCTCTCCGAGACGCGCGCGCTGCGCGTCTACGCCGGCCTGCGGCCGCTCTCGCCCGACCACATCCCGATCGTCGGGCCGTTCGCGGAGGCGCCGAACGTGTGCGTCGCGACCGGCCACGAGGGCGCCGGCATCGGCCTGGCGCCGGGGACCGGCGAGCTGGTCGCCGCCTGGCACGGCGGCGGCGCGACGCCGCTGCCGCTGGACTGGTTCTCGCCCGACCGCTTCGCGCCCGCGCTGGCCACCTCGTGATCGAGCTGAGCGTCGACGGCGAGGCGCTGCGCGCGCCCGCCGGCCAGAGCATCGCCGCGGCCCTGCTCGCCGACGGCCGCAGCGACCTGCGCCAGAGCCCGCACGGCAGCCCGCGCGGCATCTACTGCGGCATCGGCGTCTGCCAGGAGTGCCGCGTGCGCGTCGAGGGCCAGGGCGTCGTGCGCGCCTGCGTCACGCCGGTCGCCGCCGGCATGCGCGTCAGCACCGGCGTCGTCTGAAATCCCCGCCGCGCCTTTCCGGCATCTGGCGCTACCGGTCGCGCTCGCGCGCGGCTTAGCGTTGGCGGTTCCGTTCAGGGGTAGGAGCAACCAGAGGGGGATACGGATGCGATCGATGCGGATCGCGGCGCTCGTCGCTGCGACCGTCGCCGTCGGCGCTGGCGCGCAGGCGGCACAGGCCGACGTGGACTTGGAGGCCACGTCGGCGACGCAGTTGGAGTCGATGATGAGCGGCGGTCAGCTGACCAGCGCGCAGCTCACCCGCGACTATCTGAACCGCATCGCGGCGGTCAACCTGCGGGGCCCGGCGCTGAACGCCGTCCGCTCGTTGAACCCGGACGCGATGCAGGAGGCGCGCCAGTCGGACCTGATCCGCGCGACCTCCGGCCCGCGCGGCCCGCTCGAGGGCCTGCCGGTGCTGCTGAAGGACAACATCGACGTGGCGGGGATCCCGACGACCGCCGGCTCGATCGTGCTCGAGCACTCGGTGCCCGACAAGGACGCCACGATCGTCAAGAAGCTCAAGGCGGCCGGCGCCGTGATCCTCGGCAAGGTCAACCTGACCGAGTTCGCGGCCTGGGTCTCGAACAACCAGTCGAGCGGCAACAGCTCGCTCGGCGGCCAGGTGCTGAACCCGTACGACCTGTCGACCGACCCGGGCGGCTCGTCCGCCGGCTCCGGCGTCGCCGCCGCGGCCGGCCTGGCCGCGCTGACGATCGGGTCCGACACCGAGGGCTCGATCATCTCGCCCGCGTCGCAGAACGGCGTCGTCGGCGTGCGGCCCTCGACCGGCCTGCTGAGCCGCCACGGCATCGTGCCGATCTCCTTCACGCAGGACACGGCCGGCCCGCTGACGCAGACCGTCACCGACGCGGCCGAGGTGCTCAACGCGACCGCCGGCGTCGACCCGCTCGACGCCAAGACCGCCGACGACACGCAGGTCGCGGGCGTCGACTACACGGCGAACCTGAAGACGACGGCGCTGCAGGGCGCGCGCATCGGCGTCCAGAGCTCGAGCAACGCGATCTACCAGGCGGCCGTCGCGAAGCTGCAGGCGCTTGGCGCGACGACCGTGCCGATCACGCTGCCGAGCTTCACGACGGCGCAGAGCATCCAGACGCGCGAGTTCCGCCGCGACCTGGACAGCTACCTCTCCGAGCTGCCGGCGAACGCGCCGATCAAGAGCTACGAGGAGGCCTACGCCTACTTCCACGACCATCCGCAGGAGGGCCTGAAGTACGGCGACTCGCGCTTCGGCCCGCCGGCGCAGTACCACCTCGAGAACCCGGACGAGGAGGCCGAGTACGAGCAGGTGCGCGACTACGAGGTCAACCGCGCGCGAACGTACCTGGACACGATCATGGACCAGGGCGCCGGCAGCGCCGACGACCTCGACGGCATCCTGCAGCTGCAGCTCGGCCTGATCAGCCAGGCGGCGTTCGCCGGCTACCCCGACGTCTCGGTGCCCGGCGGCTTCACCGCCGACACCGGCCGGCCGGCCAACGTCACCTTCATCGGCCGCCGCTTCTCCGAGCAGAAGCTGCTCGGCTACGCCTACGCCTACGAGCAGGCGACGCACAACCGCAAGCCGCCGTCGCAGGTCAACCCGGCGAGCTGGCGCTGCGTCGCCGGCGAGCCGGCCTACGACCCGCAGGGCTGCGGCCCGTTCGCGGGCTTCGCCGGCCCGCTCAGCGCCTCGCTGCTGACGCCGGCGCTCGACCTCGAGCACATCGACATCCCGGACATCAAGCGCCGCTTCGCGGCCGGCACGCTGACGAGCTCGCAGCTCGTGCAGGCCTACCTGGACCGGATCAAGTACGTCAACAACCAGGGCCCGGGGATCGACGCCGTGCGCGCGATCAACCCGGCCGCCACGGCTGAGGCGGCCGCCGCCGACGCGGCGCGCGCGGCCGGCACGGCGAGCGGCCCGCTGGCCGGCATCCCGGTGCTCGTCAACGACACCGTCGACGTCGCCGGCATGGCGACCAGCGCCGGCTCGATGGCGCTGCAGGACGTCAAGCCGAGCGCCGACGCGGCGATCGTGCGGCGGCTGAAGGCGGCCGGCGCGATCGTCCTCGGCAAGACCAACGTGACCGAGCTCAACGGCATGGTCGCGAGCGGCATGCCGGCCGGCTACGCGGCGCTCGACGGCCAGGTGCTGAACCCGTACGACATGCGCGTCTCGATCGGCTCGGCCAGCGCCGGCGCGCTCGCGGCGGCGGCCTCCGGCCTCGCGGCGGCGACCGTCGGCGAGGACGTCGACGCGACGACCTCGGGCACGGGCGCCAACGCCTCCAACAGCGCGTCGCCGTCGGCGACCGTCGGCGCGGCGGCGACCAGCGTCGTCGCGATGCGGCCGAGCTTCGGGCTCGTCTCGCGCAGCGGCATCCTGACCTCGGCCAAGAGCCAGGAGACGCCGGTGGCGATCGGCAGCGACGTCGAGAACGCCGCCAGCGTGCTCTCCGGCCTGGTCGGCTCGGACCCCGCCGACGACGCGACCGCGGCCGCGCCGAGCACGGCGCCGGACTACGCCGCCGGGCTCTCGAAGTCGGCGCTGGCCGGCAAGCGGATCGGCGTGATCGCACCGACCAGCGGCGCGTCGGCCGCCGCGTTCAGCGCCGCCGTCTCGGTGATCACCGGCCTCGGCGCCACCGCGGTGCCGCTGACGGCGCCGTCGCGGCCGAGCACGGCGAAGGTCGTCGCCACGCAGGTCCGCCACGACCTCGACGCCTACCTGGCGCCGTACGGCAAGTCGACCGCCGACGTCGTCGCCTACAACGACGCGCACCCGGCCGACGAGCTGAAGTTCAACCAGTCGCTGCTGCGCACGGACGCCGCGATCGATCTCAGCAACCCGTCGACCGCCGCGACGTACCAGACCAACATGACCACCGGTCGCACGCTCTCGCAGCAGTACATCGACACCCTGCTCGCGAACGGCGGCGCACCGGTCGACGCGATCCTCTCGACGCCGGCCGTGACGGCCGAGGTCGGGATCCGCGCCGGCTACCCGCAGGTGACGCTGCCGGACGGCTACAACACGACCAACCGCGGCCCGCTGGCGATCTCGTTCACCGGCACCGCCGGCGACGACGCGAAGCTGCTCGGCTTCGCGTACGCCTACGAGCGCGCGGCGCTGATCCGCCAGACGCCGTCCGAGAACAACCCGCAGACCTGGCACTGCGTGGCGCCGATCGTCTACCAGCCGCGCACCTGCGGCCCGGGCGAGCCGGTGGCCGACGACGGCAGCGCGAGCACGTCGGTGACGACGCAGGTCGGCGGCACGGTCGCGCCGACGCTCTCGCTGACGCTCGGCGGCGCGGTCTCGCTCGGCAGCTTCGTGCCCGGCGTGGCCCGCACCTACACGGGCTCGACGACGGCGTCCGTCGTCTCCTCGGCGGCCGACGCGCTGCTGACGGTCTCCGGCCCGACGCACCTCAGCAACGGCAGCTCGACGCTGCCGCAGCCGCTGCAGGTCAGCGGCCTGCCGAAGGCCTACATGGCCCCGATCGCCAACGACCCGGTCACGATCGGCTTCGCCCAGGCGATCGGCGCGAACGACGCGCTGCGCACCGGCAGCTACGCGGCGACGCTGACGTTCACGCTGTCGACTGACGCGCCCTAACCCCTGACCGCCCCGGGCCTGAGGCTCTCAGGCCCGGAGATTGGGGTTTCGCCTGCCAGGCGATCGAGCCAGGCTCGTCGTTCGCGACGGCTGCCAGGGACCGCTCGATCGCCTTCGGCGACGTTACTTACTGCTCCATCAGCGAGGGCAGCGGCACGGGGCGCAGCGGCGTGCGCGACGTGTAGCCCGCCGTCGTGCCGAGGCGCTCCGCGACGAGGCGCTCGCAGATGCGGCCCTGGCAGGGACCCTGGCCGCAGCGCGTCATGATCTTCAGCGCCGACGGCGAGCTCGCGCCGGCCTCGTCGACCATGCCGGCCGTGACGTCCTCGCAGCGGCAGAGGATCGTGTCCGGCTCGGCCAGCGTCGCCAGGCCCGGGCGCGGGCCGAAGAAGAGGTCGTCGAGCACGCCGACGAAGCCCGCCGCGCGGGCGCGCTTGGCCTGCAGCGACTTGAGGTTGCCCGCCGGCCGCCCGAGCGCCGCCTCGGCGGCGCGGGCGCCGGCCAGCTCGCCCTCGATCAGCGCCAGGTCCGAGCCGCCGACGCCGGTCGCCTCGCCGGCCACGAAGACGCCCGCGACGGACGTCCGCATGTCGGCGTCGACGGCGACCGCGTCACCGGCGAGCTCGCAGCCGAGCGCGCGCGCGAGCGCGACGTTCGGGAGGAAGCCGTAGGCGGTGCAGACCGCGTCGATCTCGTAGCTGCGCTCGCTGCCGGGGATCGGCGACCAGTCGCGCGCGGCCTTCGCGAGCGTCGCGCGCTCGACGCGCTCGCCGCCCTCCGCCCGCACCAGCACGGTGCCCCAGCGGAACGGGATCGAGCGCATCCGGCCGCGGTAGCCGACGTACTCGACCAGCCGCTGCGGGTAGGCCAGCATCCGCGGCGCCGCGCCGACCCAGTCGCGCCGGCGCGTCGCCTCGGCGACGGCGACGACCGTGGCGCCGCTGCGCGCCAGCTGCGTCGCGACCGGCAGCAGGAAGGGGCCCGCGCCGGCGAGCAGGATGCGCTTGCCGGGCAGCACGCCCTGGCCCTTCGCGAGCGCCTGCGCCGCGCCGGCCGTGATCACGCCCGGCAGCGTCCAGCCCGGGAAGGCGACGGGCCGGTCGTAGGCGCCGGTGGCGAGCACCAGCGCGCGAGCGCGCAGCTCGCCGGTGCTGCCGTCCTGGCGCGCGAACAGCAGCGTGCGAGCGTCGCGCGCCGCCCAGACCGAGGTGCCGCTGAGCACCTGCACGCCCGAGCGCGCGAGCTCGCCGACGACGCTGCGGCCGACCGCCGGCAGCGACGCCGGCTCGGCGTCGCCGACCTCGCGGAACGAGCGCCGCCAGATCTGGCCGCCGGGGGCCGCGTACTCGTCGACGAGCGCGACCTTCGCGCCGCCGCGGCTGGCGGCGAGCGCCGCGGCGATTCCGGCCGGACCGCCGCCGACCACGACGACATCCAGACCGTCCGTGCTCATCGTCGCGATGCTAGGTGTGCTCATTCCAGGCTCCCACCGTCAGCCGTTGCGACTGCGACCGCAAGCTTGCGAAAGCTGTCGCGCCGGTCCTCCCGGCGTCCGTCACGCACCGCACCTTGGACCCGCGGCGGTGCGTGACGGGCGCTCGAGCTAGGACTGGTAGAGCAGGCAGGCGGCGCTCGACCCGCCCGCCGGGTACAGGTGCGGGTCGGTGCCGTCGTGGAACTTGACCTCGACGCCGTGCGTCTGCACGGTCATCGACTCGACGCCGGTCCAGAACGGCTCGTCCGGCTGCGCCTCGCGGATCCGCTCGAGCATCGCCAGCAGCTCGCCGGAGTCCTTGCCGCTGCCGGTCGGCAGCACCGCCGTCGTCGCGGGCGTGTCGAGCGCGTCGAGCTTGCCGACGAGCGGACGCTCCTCGTTGTAGACGGCCTCGCCGGCCTCGACCCAGCGCTGCTCGAGCAGCACGCGCAGGTCGCGGCTCTCCCAGCCGCAGCCCGCGAACGCCTTCGGGCAGCGCGGATGGAACGAGCAGCCGAGCGGCGGGTTGGCCGCGTCGGGGATCTCGCCGCGCGGCAGGTCGCGCGGGACCGCCTTGGTCGGGTCCGGCTCCGGGATCGCCCGGATCAGCGCCTGCGTGTAGGGATGCTTCGGCGCGTCGAAGATCTGGTCGACCGACCCGATCTCGACGATCCGGCCCAGGTACATGATCGCGACGCGGTCGCAGAAGAACTTCGCGCTCGCGAGGTCGTGGGTCACGTACACGTACGTCAGCCCGAGCCGCCGCTTGAGGTCGAGCATCAGCTCGAGGATCTTCGCGCGAACGCTCATGTCGAGCATCGAGACCGGCTCGTCGGCGACGATCAGCTCCGGGCCGACGATGATCGCTCGCGCGATCGCCGCCCGCTGCTTCTGGCCGCCCGAGAGATCCTTCGGATAGCGCACCGCGAAGTCCTCGGCCGGTGAGAGGCCGACCAGGTCCAGCGTCTCGAGCACGCGCTTGCGCGTCTCGGCCGCCGTCTTCGTGATGCCGTGGATCTGCAGCGGGTGCGCGAGCGCCGTCTCCAGCGTCATCGCCGGGTTCATCGACGCGTGCGGGTCCTGGAAGACCATCTGCAGGTGCCGGCGCAGCGGGCGCAGCGCCCGCTCCGGCAGCCCGACCAGCTCGCGGTCGCGCAGCTTGACGCTGCCGCCCGTCGGCCGGACGAGCCCGAGCAGCGAGCGCCCGAGCGTCGTCTTGCCGGAGCCGGACTCGCCGACCAGGCCGAGCACCTCGCCCTGGCGCAGGTCGAACGTGACCCCGTCGACCGCCTTGACGACGCCGCCGGCGCCGGTGATCCGCGAGCGGAACGAGCCGTGCAGGCCGAAGTGCACCTGCAGGTCGCGGACCTCCATCAGGTTGCCCGAGGCCGTCTTCGCCGGCTGGTCGGGCGCCCCGGTCGTTGCCGTGCTCACCTCAGGCCTCCTCGGAGGTGGCCAGCGCTTCGCGCTCGAGCGGCGCGTCCTGACCTGTCGGGATGTCCCCGCGTGCGCTCTCCCAGCACTCCGACCGGCGGTCGCCGCCGACGTCGACGTTGGGCGGCCACTGCGCGGCGCAGATCTTCATCGCGTCCGGGCAGCGCGGGTGGAAGCGGCACGCGGGCGGCGGCGACACGAGGTCGGGCGGCGCGCCGGGAATCGAGTGCAGCGCCGTGGTCGACAGCGAGATCGTCGACTTCAGCAGCTCGCGCGAGTAGGGATGCACCGGGTTGCTGGTGACGTCGAAGGCCGGGCCGTTCTCGACGACCCGCCCCGCGTACATCACCGCGACGCGGTCGCAGGCCTCGGCGACGATGCCGAGGTTGTGCGTGATCAGCAGCAGCGCCGTGTCGAAGTTCGCGCGCAGGTCCGCGAGGATGCGGATGATCTGCGCCTCGACGAGCACGTCGAGCGCCGTCGTGGGCTCGTCGGCGACGACGACCGCCGGCCGCAGCACCAGCGCCAGCGCGATCATGATGCGCTGCCGCATGCCGCCCGAGAACTCGTGCGGGTACTGGTCGTAGCGGGTCGGCGGGATGCCCATGCCGCGCAGCGCCTCCAGGGCGCGGCGGCGGGTCTCCTTCTTGCCGATCGACGGCTCGTGGATCTTCAGCACTTCCTCGAAGTGACCGGAGATCTTCAGCAGCGGGTTCAGGCGCGTCATCGGCTCCTGGAAGATCATCCCCAGCGACGGGCCACGCAGCTTGCGCAGCTCGCGGTTGGAGATGGTCAGCAGGTTGCGGCCGCCGAAGTTGACCTCGCCGACGGCGCTGGACCCCTCCGGGAGCAGGCCCAGCACGCCACGCCCGAGCGTGGACTTGCCACAGCCGGACTCGCCGACCAGGCCGACGGTCTCGCCGGCCTTGAGGTCGAGGTTGACGCCGTCGACCGCGCGCACGGCACCGCGATTGGTGCCGTACCAGATGCGCAGGCCACGGACGGAGAGAACCACATCACTCACGAGCGCACATCCTCCTCGACCACGGGCGCCGAGGCGGGACCGACCGCGGATGTCTGGATCTTCGGCGCCCGCGACTTGCGCCGACGCAGCGTCGGGTTCAGGACGTCGTTCAGGCCCTCGCCGACAAGCGTCAGGGCGAGCACCGAGAGCACGATGCCCAGGCCCGGGAACAGCGCCGTCCACCAGATGCCGGCGCCGGCGTCGGCGACGGCGCGATTGAGGTCATAGCCCCACTCGGCCGCCTGCGTCGGCTGGATGCCGAGGCCGAGGAAGCCGAGGCCGGCGAGCGTGAGGATCGCGTCCGCCGCGTTCAGCGTCGCGATCACGGGCACGCTCTGCACGACATTCGCGAACAGGTAGCGGCGGATGATCGTCCGCGGCCGCGCGCCGATCGCGCGCGCCGCCTCGATGTAGGTCGCCTCGCGCGCCGACAGCGTCGACGCGCGCACGACTCTGAAGTACTGCGGTACGTACACGACCGTGATCGCGATCGCGGCCACGACGATGCCGGACTTGATCGTGTTCTTCAGCAGGAACGACGCGACGATCGCCAGCAGCAGGTACGGGAACGCGAACAGCGCGTCCATGATCAGGACCAGGATGCGGTCCGTCCAGCCGCCGACGTAGCCGGAGATCAGCCCGATCGGCACGCCGATGCAGAGCGAGAAGACGACCGCGAGGATCATCACCTCGAGCGCCGTGCGCGCGCCCCAGAACGTGCGCGACATGACGTCGAACCCGTCGACCGTCGTGCCCCAGTGGTTGCGGGCGCTCGGCGCGGCCTGACGAGCGAACTCGCCCGCCGCGTCCTTGTACTGGTCGAAGTGGAACGGCGCGAGCAGCGGCGCGAAGATCGCCATGAAGACGAAGACCAGCGTTAGCGTCAGGCCCGTCAGCAGCATGAACCGCTGCACGCCGCGGGACTCGATGAACGGCCCCGCCATGCGGCGGAAGATGTTCTTGCGCTTGCGCGGCCCCGACGCCGCCGGCGGCGCCGTCGGGGTTGTGAGGGTCGGCGCGGCCATCAGTAGCGCACCCGCGGATCGATCATGGCATTGATGATGTCGATGATGAGGCTGACGAACACGACCACGAGCGCGAAGACCGTGACGATCCCCTGGACGCCGATGTAGTCGCGGTTGTTCAGGTACTTCAGCAGCTGGCTGCCGAGGCCGGGCCAGTTGAACGTCTGCTCGGTGAGCACGGCGCCGCCGAGCAGCAGGGCCACCTGCAGGCCCATCACGGTGACGACCGGCACCAGCGCGTTCTTGAACGCATGCCGCGTGACGACCTTGCGCTCCGGCACGCCGCGCGCCCGCGCGGCCTCGACGTAGTCACCGCCGAGCGCCTGGCCGACGTTCACGCGCACGAGGCGGATGAACACGCCGGCGACCAGCAGGCCGAGCGTGACGGCCGGCAGGATCAGGTGCTTGAGCACGTCCCCGATGTCGCCCCATTGCCCGTGGATCACCAGATCCAGCAGCAATATGTGCGTCGTCACCGGGGCTGTCGCCTGGACTATCGCGGACGCCTGCGTGGACGCCGGTAGCCAGTTCAAGTTCTTTGCGAACAGCAGCTGACAGAGGAGGCCGACGAAGAACACCGGCGCCGCGTAGGTCAGGATGCCGAAGACTCGGATGACGGCGTCGCCGATCGTCTCGCGATAGCGCCCGGCGACCAGGCCGAGCGGCAGGCCGACGAGGACCGCGACGAGCAGTGCCGCGATCGTCAGCTCGAGCGTCGCGCCGCCGTTGGAGACGACGATCGACCCGATCGACTGACCGTCAGTGATCGTCTTGCCGAACTTCAGCTGGACGACCTGTCCGAGGTACTCGAAGTACTGCGTGAGGATCGGCTTGTCGAAGCCGAGCGCATGCTGTCGCCGAGCCAGCTCGGCCGGCGAGAGCTTGCCACCGAGGGTGGCGGAGATGGGATCGCCCGGGGCAACCCGCATCAGGAGGAACACCACGGTCAGAAGCACCCAGACCATGGGCACCATCAACCCGATGCGTACGAGGATGTAACCCCGCAGCGATCCCGCCGTCCGACTCATTGCTAGATCAGCTGGCCTTCTTCGTCACAAGCCAGAAACGGAACTGGAACGCCGGGTCGAAGGTCTTCTCCATACCCATGACGGTGTCCTTGATGGCCGCGGTCTGCTTGCCCTCCCACAGCGGGATGAGCGGCACGTCCTTGGCCTCCTGCTCCTGGACCTTCTGGAAGTACTTGATGCGCTCGTTCTGGTCGCTCGTCGCGAGCTCCGCGTCAAGCCACTTGTCGACGTTGGCGTTCTTGTAGCCGTTCTGGAAGAAGCCACCGTCGCGCACGAACGGCGACAGGTAGTTGTCGGGATCCGGGTAGTCCGGGAACCAGCCGAGCCCGTAGAAGTAGTACTGGTGCTTGCTGAACGCCGCGTCCTTGTACTGCGTCCACTCGGTCGAGTCCAGGTTGACCTTGAACAGGCCCGAGGCCTCGAGCTGGCGCTTGATCTCGTTCCAGAGGTCGACCTCGGCCGGGCCGTAGTGGGTCGGCGTGTACCAGCCGTCCAGCGTCAGCGGGAGCTTGATGCCGGCCTTCTCCAGCTCGGCCTTGGCGGCCGGGATGTTCGGCTTGTCGCCGAAGGCCGTCTTGAACGCGGGGATCGCGCCCGGCAGCGAGGCCGGGATCGTCGACCAGAGCGGCTTGACCGTGTCGTTGTAGACGTTGGTCGAGATCGCCTGACGGTCGACCACCTGCGCGATCGCGCGGCGCACGGCCAGCTGGTTCGCCGGCGGCTTGGTGACGTTGAAGACGATGTAGCGGATCTCCGTGCCGTTGCCGGTGATGACCTTGATGCCCTTGTTGGACTCCGAGGCCAGCGACTTGAGGTCGGTCGGCGAGAGGCTGCGGTACGCGATGTCGACGTCGCCCTGCTCGATCGCGAGCTTGAGCGCCGACGGCTGGTTGTAGTACTGGACGATGATGTTCGGCGTCTGCGCCTTGTTCGGACCCGTGTAGTTCGGGTTCGCGACGAAGACGGCCTGCTGGCCCGGCGTGTACTTGACGAGCTTGTACGGGCCGGAGCCGATCGCATCGGCGTCGGGCTGCTTCTTGTCGGCCGGGTAGACCTTCGACGGCACGATCGCGGCGACCGTGTGCGTGAGGATGAAGGGCCAGACGGCGTCAGCCTGCTTGAGCTTGAACGTGACCGTCTCGGGATCGGGCGCCAGCGTCTCCTTGAGCGGCGCCAGCAGCGACGAGGCGCCGCTCGGATCGGCGATCTTGAGCTCGCGATCGAAGCTGAACTTGACGTCCGCCGAGGTCAGCGGGTCGCCGTTGGAGAACTTCAGGCCCGGCTTGAGCTTGCAGGTGTACGTCTTCGGATCGCTGAAGTCGCACGACTGCGCCGCGTCCGGCTGCGGATCCGTGCCGCCGGCCGGGATCGACAGCAGGTTCTGGTACATGTTGCCGATCAGCTGCTGCGAGCCGAGGTCGTACGCCCCGGCCGGGTCCAGCGAGACGACCGTGTCGGTCGTGCCCCAGATGATGGTGTCGGCCAGCTTCGTCGAGGCCGGCGTGCTGCTGCCGCTGGTGGAGCTTCCACCGCTGCCGCTGCCCGAGTTGGTGTCCGAGCTCGAGCTGCCGCACGCGGCGGTCGCTCCCGCCAGCAGTGCGACGCAACCGAGCATCGCGAATCGATGTGTCCGCATCTTCAAGTGACCCCTCCCCCTCCTATGGGTATGGGTTAGCCCTCCAGTCCGCCCAACCTACGCGCGGCTGCCTTACGGCTCCTCGTGCAACTGTCGAAACCGCGATCCGGGAGCGTAGACCAACGTCGAAACACGTGCTAATGCCGCTGCGCAGGATGCATTCCCAGCAACCGTGCGAGCTTCAGCGACGCATGCAACGCGAGCCGATCGGCTCCGCTCTTCAGACTCGTCCCCGTCAGTGCCTCGATCCGTTGTAGCCGGTAGTAGAGACTGGCTCGATGCAGGAACAATGCCTCGGCCGTCAGCTTCGTGTCGCAGCCGTTGTCGAGGTAGGCCTCGAGCGTCGCGACGAGCGATTCCTTGCTCTGCAGCTCGAACAGCTTCGGCAGCCCCGGATGCAGGAGCTCTTGGGGATTCGGCGTCTCCGCCAGCCGCGCCAGCATCGTATATGCGCCGAGTTCCGACCAACCTGCGGGTGAGTCGTGCTCGGGAGCGGCGGCCGCGACCCGCAGTGCCAGGCGTGCGTGCGCGAACGCGCGGTGTGCGTCGGTCAGCTGCTCGCAGGGCTCGCTGAAGCCGAGCGCGACGCTCGCGGGGGCGTCCTCGGCGGCCAGCGTCTCCTCGAGCGCCTCGTGCAGCCGCCGCGCCAGCTCGCCGAGGCCGCCGGCGCGCTGGACGTGCGAGTCGAGCGCGACGAGCACCGCGCCGTGGTCCGAACGGACGAGACTCAACGATTGTCGGACGGGCAGCGCGCGCCTGAACTGGTCGAGCGCCAGCGACAGCCGCGCCTTCTCGGCCGGCCCCATCTCGTGCGGATTGTCACTCCACGGACGCATCGCCAGCACGCCGATCGGCGTGCCGCCGACGATCAGGTCGGCCGACAGCAGCTCGTGCGCCGCCGCCTCGCGCGCCGCGGCGTCGCCGTCGAGCAGATCCTCGAGCAGCCGCAGCTCGAGCTCGCGGCGCGGGCGCTCGAGCTCCTGCCGGCGGTACATCGCCGTGCCGATCTCGGCCGCAGCCTGGTCGGCGAGCAGGCAGTCGTCGTCGGTCAGCGACTGGTCGCCGTCGATCAGCCAGAGGTAGCCGTAGAGCGTCCCCTGGCAGCGGATCGGCACGCAGACGCGCGACTCGAGCCCGAACTCGGGCCGCGAGGCGGTCCGCACCGGCGCGGTCGCGCGGGCGATCCCCTGCGCGAAGTGCAGGTCGCGGATCACCCGCGGCGTCTCGCGCGTCAGGATCGCCGTGCGGCGGATCTCGTCGTCGGAGCCGAGTGTCGGGGAGTACGCGAGCAGGCGCAGGCTCGCGTCGTCGACGAGCACCGAGCGGTCGAGCTCCGCGCTCAGCTGCTCGACGAGGGTCTGGACCTCGTCATCGCGCGGCGGCATTGAGCCGAAAAGGCTAGCGCTCGCACGCCAGCGCCTGGACCGACGTTCAGTGCGGCTCGCCCGCGCGCGCCCGCCGCGGCAGCAGCGAGACCAGCGCCATCGCCACGACGAGCGTCCCCGCCTCGATCCAGAGGTTGCGCTCGAAGGCCCGGACGAGGCCGTGCGCGGCGGCGACGGAGAAGAAGATCGTGCCGAGCACGGCGATGCCGATCGCGCCGCCGAGCTGCTGCATCGCGTTCAGCACGCCCGAGGCCGAGCCGACCTCGTGGTCGTCGACGCCGGCCAGCACGAAGTCGAACAGCGGCGCCAGCATCGCGCCCATGCCGGCGCCGGCGAGCAGCTCCGGACCGGCCAGCGCCCAGAGGCTGACGTGGGCGCCGCCGTGGCGCACGACGAGCAGCATCCCGAGCACGCCGAGCAGCATCGCGACCAGCCCGCCGTGCAGCACCGGCCGGCCGAAGCGCGGCCCGAGCAGCCCGGCGCCGAGGCCGGCGCCGATCGCCGTGCCGAACGCCCAGGCGATCATCGCCAGGCCCGCCGACGTCGCGCTGTAGCCCTGCCCCAGCTGCAGGTAGAGCGAGAAGACGAACATCAGGCCGATCATCCCCGAGAAGAAGACGAGCGTCGTCACGAGGCCGGCCGAGAAGGCGCGCTTGCGGAACAGGCTCATCGTCACCAGCGGCGCGGCGCCGCTGCGCTCGCGGCGGCGCTCGTGCGCGACGAAGCCGACGAGCACGACGACGCTCGCGGCCATCATCGCGAACGCCCAGGCCGGCCAGCCGGCCTCGCGGCCCTGGATCAGCGGGTAGACGAGCAGGCCGGCGGCGAGGCTGACGAGGCCGGCGCCGACGCCGTCGAGCCGCGGCGCCTGCGGCAGCCGCGACTCGGGCAGCAGCCGCAGGCCGGCGACCAGCGCGGCCAGCGCCAGCGGGACGTTGATGAAGAAGATCGCGCGCCAGCCGGGGCCGTCGACGAGCACGCCGCCGAGCAGCGGGCCGACGACGGCGCCGAGCCCGATCACGGGGCCGAAGAAGCCGGCGGCCTTGGCGAACTCGTCGCCGAAGGCGTCGCGCAGCATGCCGAAGCCCTGCGGGATCATCACCGCGGCGAAGCCGCCCTGGACGAGCCGCAGCAGGATCAGCGCCGTGGCGCTCGGCGCGAGGCCGCAGGCGGCCGAGGCGGCGGCGAAGCCGCCGATGCCGATCAGGAACAGCCGGCGGCGGCCGAGGATGTCGCCGAGCCGGCCGCCGGTGACGAGCCCGATCGCGAAGGTCAGCGCGTAGGCGCCGGTGATCCACTGCAACGCGGTGTCGCCGGCGTGCAGGTGGGCGCGGATCGTCGGGGCGGCGACGTTGGTGATCGTGCCGTCCATCAGGTCCATCACCTCGGCGACGAGGATCAGGGCGAGGATCCACCAGCGCCGCGGATGCCGGCCGGGGCCGCTCGGCGCCGGAGCGGGATCGGCGACGCGGTCCGGCGGCGTCTCGGGCATCGTCTGAACATCGTTCGGAACACTGTTCGCCATAACGAACGATGTTCTAGCAGTAGAATCGCGTTCGTGTCAACCGACCCGACGCTCGACGACCTCCCGCCGTTCCCCGGCAGCTCGCGCCGGCGCCGGCCGGCGCCCAAGCGCGCGCTGACGCGCGAGGCGATCGTCGACGCCGCGTTCGAGCTGCTCGACGCCGGCGGGATCGCCGCGCTGAGCATGCGGGCGGTCGCCGACAAGCTCGGCACCGGCCCGGCGTCGCTGTACGCGCACGTCTCCGGCAAGGAGGAGCTGCTGGGGCTGCTGATCGACCGGGTCAGCGGCGACATCCCGCTGCCCGTCGCCGGCGCGGCGCCGTGGCAGGAGCAGGTCAAGGCCGTGGTCCGCGAGATGCGCGCCCGGCTCGGCGCGCACCGCGACCTCGCGCACGCGGCGCTCGCCGTCGTCCCCAGCGGCCCCAACGCGCTCGTCGTGATGGAGGCGATGCTGACCGTCGCGCGCGAGTCGGGGCTGCCCGACCAGACGATCGCCTACGCGGCCGACATCCTCGCGCTCTACGCGACCGCGACCGCCTACGAGGAGAGCCTGCGCGCCGAGCAGCAGGCGGCCGGCGGCGACGCCGGCGACTGGCTCGCCGAGATGCGCGCCTACCTCGAGTCGCTGCCGGCGGACCGCTTCCCGACGCTGCGGGCGATGGCGGTGCCGCTGACGACGACCGAGACCGCGGACGCGCGCTTCGAGTTCGGGCTCGAAGCGCTCGTCCGGGGCATCGAGTCGATGCGGAAGGGCTAGAGCGAGAAGCCGGCGGGGAACGGGTCGTCGGCGTCGAGCAGGTACTGCCCCATCGCCGTGACCCAGGCGCGGCCGGTGATCTCCGGGATGATCGCCGGGCGGCCGGCGACCGTCGTCTGCTCGACGATCCGGCCGGTGAAGCGGGTGCCGATCACCGACTCGTTGACGAACGGCGCGCCGAGCTCGAGCTGCCCGTGCGCGTGCAGCTGCGCCAGCCGCGCCGAGGTGCCGGTGCCGCAGGGCGAGCGGTCCAGCCAGCCCGGGTGGATCGACGTCGCCGCGCGCGCGTCGGCGCCGTCGCGGCCGGGCTCGTGGAAGACGACGTGGCGGCAGCCGCCGATCCGCGGGTCCTCCGGGTGCTCCGGCCGGTCGCTCGCGTTGATCGCCGCCATCACGGCCAGGCCGGCGTGGATCAGCTCGCCCGAGCGCGCCGGGTCGACGACCAGGCCCGCCGCGGCCGCCGGCGTCAGCGCGTAGAAGTTGCCGCCGAAGGCCATGTCGTACGTGATCGGCCCGAGCCCGGGCACCTCGACGGTGCGCGCCTCCTGGTGCAGGAACGCCGGCACGTTGCGGATCGTGACCGACGTCGCGTGCCCGTCCTCGACGCGCACGCGCGCCTCGACCAGGCCGGCCGGGACGTCGAGCCGGATCACGGTCTCAGGCTCGGTGACCTCGACCATGCCGGTCTCGACCAGCACCGTCGCGACGCCGATCGTCCCGTGCCCGCACATCGGCAGCAGGCCGCTGACCTCGATGAACAGCACGCCCCAGTCGGCGTCCTCGCGCAGCGGTGGCTGCAGGATCGCGCCCGACATCGCGGAGTGGCCGCGCGGCTCGCGCATCAGCAGCAGCCGCAGCTCGTCCAGGTGCTGCTCGAAGTACAGCTTGCGCTCGAGCATCGTGGCGCCGGGGATCGGCCCGACGCCGCCCGTGATCACGCGCGTCGGCATCCCCTCCGTGTGGGAGTCGACGGCGGCGAGGTAGCGCGCGGCCCTCATGCCGCGTCGGAGGCAGTCGTGACGGCGAGGAAGATGCCCGTGAAGGCCATGAGGAGAGCTCCAGGTAGGTACGGACGCGGGTGACGTGCTGCGGGCGGCGACGATCGCCTCGCTAGATGATGGTCCATCTCAGATGCCGCGCAGGTACTGCTCGCCGAGCCGCGGATCGGCCAGCGCCGGCTCGCGCGGCGCGTCGAGCACGACGGCGCCCTCGTCGAGCAGCACGATCCGGTCGGCCAGCCGGCGCGCCAGCGCCAGGCCGAGGTCGGCCAGCAGGACGGCGGCGTCGATCCGCGCGACGGCCTCGGCGAGCGCCGCGACGGCCGGCGGGCCGAGGCCGGAGGAGGGCTCGTCGAGCACCAGCAGGCGCGGGCCGGACATCAGCCCGCGGGCGATCACGAGCATCTGCTGCTCGCCGCCGGAGAGCGTGCCGGCGCGCTGCGCGCGGCGCTCGTCCAGGCGCGGGAAGCGCGCGTAGACCTCGGCGCGGCGGCGCTCGACGAGCGCGCGGTCGCGGCGGACGCGATAGGCGCCGAGCGTGATGTTCTCGTCGACGCTGAGGCTGGGGAAGACGCGCCGCCCCTCGGGCACGAAGGCGACGCCGGCGCGGGCGACGCGCTCGGGCGTCGGCGCCGCCAGCGGCGCGCCGGCGAGCGTCAGCTCGGCGCCCGGGCGCAGGCCGGCGATCGCGTGGACGAGCGCCGTCTTGCCGGAGCCGGTCGGGCCGACGACGGCGACGACCTCACCGGCCGCGACCGCGAGCTCGACGGCGCCGAAGCGCACCTCCAGCAGCGGCCGGCTCTCGGGCGACGAGGCGATCATGCCGCGACGCCCAGGTAGACCTCGCGGACGCGCTCGTCGCCGATCACCGCGCCGGGCGCGCCGTGCGCCAGCACGCGGCCCTCGTCGATCACCGTGACGACCGTCGCGTTGGCGGCGACCAGCCGCAGGTCGTGCTCGACGACGAGCACGGCGCAGCCCTGCGCGGCGAGCTCGCGCAGCGCGGCGAGCAGCCGCTCGCGCTCCTGCGGCCCCATGCCGACGGCGGGCTCGTCGAGCGCGAGCACGCGCGCGCCGGTCGCGGCGACGCGCGCGACCTGCAGCAGCCGCTGCTCGCCGGGGCCGAGCCGCTGCGGATCGTCCTGCGCGCGCTCGCCGAGGCCGACGAGCGCCAGCGCCGCGCGCACGCGCCGGTCCTCGGCCGCCTCGCGCTCGGCGTCGCGCATGCCGGCGAAGCGCAGCAGCGATCCGCCGGGCGCGGGGTCGCCGGCGCGCGCCGCGGCCAGCACCTGGCTGTAGGGCGACAGGCTCGCGAAGCCGTGCGTGCGCTGGAAGCTGCGGCGCACGCGCTCGCCCTCGAGCGCGCCGGCGGACGGCGCCAGCTCGCCGGCGAGCACGCGCAGCGCGGTCGTCTTGCCGCTGCCGTTGGCGCCGATCAGCGCGTGGATCTCGCCGGCGCGCAGCTCGAGGTCGAGCCCGCGCAGGATCTCGACGTCGCCGATCCGGCAGTGCAGGCCGCGCGCGGCGAGCAGCAGCGCGCCGGCCTGCGGGCGCGCGGGCGCGGCGGCGGCGAGCGGCGCGGCGGCGGACGCCGCGTCGTTCTCGGGCGGCGCCCCGGCGGACGCCGCGTCGCCCGCGTCGCCGGCCGTCGCCCGCGCGGCGCCGGCCCGCGGCGCGTCGTCGTGGCGCCAGGCGCGCCCGCGCAGCGCGGTCACGCGCGGGCGCAGGGCGATGCAGGCGACGAGGATCGCGGCCGTGATGACGCCGGCCGCCGCCTGGTCGGAGATGCTGCCGCCCTGCGTCAGCCAGTCGGCCAGGCGCGGGATCGCGACGATCACGACGAGGCCGAGGACCGGCCCGACGAGCGGCGCGCTGCCGCCGACGATCACCGCCGCCAGCAGCTGCAGCGAGAGCAGCGGCGAGAGGTCCGCCGGCGCCGCGACGCCGAGCAGCAGGCTGATGCCGGCGCCGGCGAGCGCCGCGACGCCGGCGCAGATCGCCATCACCGCCATCCGCCGCGTGACGGCGCGCACGCCGAGCGAGACGGCCAGCTCGCGGTCGTCGCGCAGCGCCGCGACGTCGAGCCCGGCCGGGCCGCGCCGCAGCCGCGCGCTGCCGGCCAGCGCGAGCAGGCAGAGCAGCGCCGCGAGCACCAGGTGCGCGGTCGGCGTCAGCGTGATCGTCAGCCCGAACACGGCGCTCAGGTGGTCGACCGCCGGCCGCGTCAGCCCCTGCGCGCCGCCCGACAGGCCGGGGAAGGTCAGCAGCGCCGTGTAGGCGAGCCAGGCCAGCCCCCACGAGGTCAGCGCGACCGCCGCCGCGCTCGCGCGGCCGATCAGCAGCCCGGTCAGCGAGCCGATCGCCGCGCCGCCGGCGACCGCGACGACGACGGCGCTGCCGATCGGCAGCCCGAGCCGCTCGAGCTGCAGCGCACCGATCCCGCCGACGGCCATGAAGGCGCTCTGGGCGAGCATCGGCAGTCCGGCGTGCGCGACCGCCAGCGCCAGGCCGAGCACGGCCAGCAGCAGGTAGAGGTCGTGCGCGAGCTCGATCGTGCTCATCGCGCGAGCAGTCCGTTCGAGCGCGTCGGGGCGATCGCGACCAGCAGGATCAGCGGCAGCAGCGCCGCCCAGCGTGCGCCGAGCGCGGTCCAGGCGGTGATGAAGGACTCCAGCACGCCGAGCGCCAGCCCGCCGGCGATCGCCAGGCGCAGCGAGCCGAGCCGGCCGAGCAGCGCGGCGGCGATGCCCTGCAGCCCGAGCAGCACGCCGTCGGTCGGCCCGAGCGGCGCCGCCGGCGCGATCAGCAGCCCGGCGAGGCCGGCCAGCGCGCCCGCCAGGCCGAAGGCGGCGAAGATCACGCGCTCGGTCGAGACGCCGAGCAGCGCCGCCGCCGTCGGGTCCTCGCTGACCGCGCGCATCAACGCTCCCGCGCCGCTGCGCGCCAGCGCGCGCTCGACGCCGATCCCGACGACGAGCGCGATCGCCAGCACCTCGAACGCGCGCACCGGCAGCGTCACGCCGCCGCCGAGGCCGATCACGCCGGAGCTGAGCGGATCGGGCAGCGCGTAGGCCTGCTGCGAGAACGGCAGCGACAGCAGCTCGCGCACGAGCAGGCCGGCGACGAGCCCGCCGGCGACCCAGCCGATCACGTCGCTGCCGGTCCCGCCGCGTACGCGCGGCAGGAACGGCCGCACGGCGGCGGCGTAGACGGCCGCCGAGAGCAGCGCGCCGGCGATCAGCGCCAGCGCGATCAGCGCGACCGCGCTGGCGACGCCGAGCGACGAGGCGACCGGCGTCGTGCCGATCACGACCAGCACGGCCAGGAACACGGCGCCGACGGCGATGTCGCCGTGCGCGAACGCGATCACGCCGGTCAGCCGGTGGACGAGGCTGAAGCCGAGCGCGATCAGCCCGTAGGTGGCGCCCGTCGCCAGACCGGTGACGAGCGCCTGCTGCGCGACGGCGGCACTCATCGCGACCGCACTAGGAGACCGTGTAGCGAATCCGGTTCTTGCCCTTGCAGAGCGAGGTCACCTGGATGTCGACTTGATGCTTGCCCGTCAGGTGCGACTCGGCCTCCGTGTTCTGCTCCTGGTCCTTGCCGAGCAGCTTGTAGCCGGCCTCGACCAGCACGTCGGTCGCGTCGTCGCGCTGGCGCTGGTAGTCGGCCGGGCCGCCGGCGAGCGCCGCGAAGTAGCGGTAGGTGCGTCCGTAGGGGCCCTGGGACTCGAAGACCTTGGCGCCGCCGGGAACCGGGACGTCGGCCGGCAGCGCGTGCTGCGGCGTGCGGCCGAGCCCGACCGCGGCGCACGAGGCGCCGGCGGCCGCCGGCGGCGGCACCTTCGCGGTGGGCGTCGCCGCGCCGCCGGAGCCGCCGCCGCAGCCGGCGGCGAGCAGCGCAAGCGCGGCGAGTGCGGGCGTTGCCGACCTGATGACCACTGCAGTCCCCTCTCACGGACCCGAACGAGGTCCGGAGATGATAGGGCCGCCGATGAGAGCGGTCGCGAGCGCCGCGGACGCGCGCGATACCGTGGGACGCCGATGCCAGCGCAGGCTTACGCAGGAAAGCAGTGCGTCTGCCAGTTCCGCCGCGGGATCTGCGACCAGACCTGCGTGCGCGACATGCTCGCGACGCCCTTCTACGTCGCCTGCCTGAAGCTGAGCGGGCGCCGCTGCGTGGTCGTCGGCGGCGGCGCGGTCGCGCTCGAGAAGGTCGAGGGCCTGCTGGCCTGCGACGGCCGCGTGACGCTGATCGCGCCGGACGCCGTGCCCGAGCTGCGCGAGCTGGCGCGCGAGGGCTCGATCGAGTGGGTCGAGCGCGCCTACGCGGCCGGCGACCTCGAGGCGACGTTCATCGCGATCGCCGCGACCGACGACACCGACGTGAACATCCGCGTCTACGACGACGCCGAGCGGCGGGCGATGCTCGTCAACGTCGTCGACGTGCCGCCGCTGTGCAACTTCATCCTGCCGGCGATCGTGCGCAGCGGCCCGCTGGCGATCGCGATCTCGACCGCCGGCGCCTCGCCGGCGCTCGCCAAGCGGATCAAGGCCGAGGTCGCCGCGGCCTTCGGCGAGCCCTACGCCGAGCTCGCCGTGCTGCTGAACGACGTGCGCGGCTGGGCCAAGGGCACGCTGCCGACCTACCAGGACCGCAAGGCGTTCTTCGAGGGCATCGTCAACGGCGAGCCGGACCCGATCGCGCTGCTGCGCGCCGGCGACGCGGGCGCCGTGCGCGAGCTGATCGCGCAGGCCCAGCGCAGCTTCGTGCCCGCCGCGGCGCACTGACGCGTCCTGACGTACGGCGCGTACTAGGCTGGCGCCCATCCGCGCCGCCGTCCTGACCGTCTCGACGTCCGTCTCGCGCCGCGAGAGGGAGGACCTCTCCGGGGCGCGGCTCGCCGCGGCCGCGCAGGCGGCGGGCTGCGAGCTGACGGCGCGCGACGTCGTCGCCGACGACGTCGAGGCGATCCGCGCGCGGCTGCGCGGCTACGTCGCCGCCGGCTGCGACCTCGTCTTCACGACCGGCGGCACCGGCCTGACGCCGACCGACCTGACGCCGGAGGCGACGCGCGGCGTGATCGAGCGCGAGGCGCCCGGCTTCGCCGAGGCGCTGCGCGCCGAGGGCGCCAGGCACACGCCGTTCGCGATCCTCACGCGCGGCGTCGCCGGCATCGCCGGCCGCACGCTGATCGTCAACCTGCCCGGCTCGCCGAAGGCGGTCGACCAGCTCTTCCCGGTCCTCGCCCCGACGCTCGAGCACGTGGTGCGCACCCTCCGCGGGGACTCGTCGCACCATGACGGCGACCGTCGAGCTGGCTGACGTCGGCCGCGCGTACGGCGAGCGCGTCGCCCTGCGCGACGTGACGCTGACGCTCGAGCAGGGCCGCACGCTGGCGGTCTTCGGTGCCAACGGCGCCGGCAAGACGACGCTGCTGCGGATCCTCGCGACGCTGCTGCGCGCGCATCACGGGAGCGTGCGCGTGCTCGGCCGCGAGCTGCCGCGCGAGGGCTGGGCGGTGCGCGGGCGGATCGGCTTCCTCGGCCATCAGGCGCTGCTCTACCGCGACCTGACGGCGCGCGAGAACCTGCGCTTCCACGCGCGGCTGCACGGCGTCGCGCCGCAGCGGATCGACGAGCTGCTGGACGCCATCGGGCTGCGGCTGCGCGCCGACGAGCCGGTCCACACCTACTCGCGCGGCATGGTCCAGCGGCTCGCCGTCTGCCGCACCGTGCTGCACGCGCCCGAGCTGCTGCTGCTCGACGAGCCGCTGGCCGGCCTCGACCCAGGCGCGGCGGAGGTCGTGCAGGCGCTGATCGGGCCGGGGCGCGGCACGCGCGTCGTGATCTCGCACGACGTCGAGCACGGGCTCGCCGAGGCCGACGAGGTGCTCGGGCTGCGCGGCGGCCGCGTCGCGCTGCACGCGCCGGCCGCGCAGGTCTCCGTCGCCGACGTGCGGGGGCTGTTCGCGTGAGGCGCGCGGTCGTCGCGCTGGTCCGCAAGGACCTGCGGCTGGAGGCGCGCACGCGCGAGTCGGTGCCGGCGATGGTGCTGTTCTCGCTCGGCACCTTCGTGCTCTTCCACTTCGCGCTGGACGCGCAGACGGTCGCCGGCAACCTGGCCGCCGGCGTGCTCTGGGTGACGCTGCTGCTCGCCGCCGTGCTCGGCATCAACCGGCTGTTCGTCGCCGAGCGCGAGGAGGGCGGCTTCGACGGCTTCTTGCTGGCGCCGGTCGACCGCACGGCGATGTTCGTCGCCAAGGCGAGCGTCCTGTTCGCGTTCCTCGTGCTGCTGGAGGTCGTCGCCGTCGCGGCCTTCGCGATCCTGCTGCTCGAGCGGCCGCCGTGGCACGCGCTGCCGGGGCTGGCGCTGCTGCTGGCGCTCGCCGACCTCGGCATCGCGGTCGTCGGCACGCTGGTCGGCGCGCTCGCGATCCAGACGCGCGCCCGCGACCTGATCGTGCCGCTGCTGGCGATCCCGCTGTCGGTGCCGCTGGTGATCGCCGGCGCCCGCGGCAGCGCGCCGCTGCTCGCCGCGGCTGGCGCGGGCGCGCTCGAGGGCCGCTGGCTGCTCATCCTCGGCCTCTATGATCTCGTCTTCGGGCTGCTCGCCTACGCGATCTTCGACTTCCTGCTGGAGGAATAGACAGCCGTGTTCGGCCGGGGTCTGAAGACCCTCTCCTGTGTCACCGTCGTGCTCATCGTGGGCGCGTTCGCGCTGGTCTTCTTCTACGCGCCGAACGACGCGGACCAGGGCTTCATCCAGAAGATCTTCTACCTGCACGTGCCGCTGGCGATCGTCGCGCTGTGCGGGTTCGTCGCCGGCGGGATCTACGGGATCCTCTACCTGCGCAGCGGCGACCGGATGCACGACCTGCGCTCCTACGTCGCGATCCACCTGTCGCTGATCCTCGCCGTCGCGACGCTGATCAGCGGCTCGATCTGGGCGCGCGCGTCGTGGGGTCACTGGTGGGTCTGGGACGAGCCGACGCTGGTCTCGTTCCTGATCGTCTTCCTGCTCTACGCGTGCTACCAGCCGCTGCGCTTCTCGATCGAGGATCCGCAGACGCAGGCGCGCTACGCCGCCGTCTTCTCGATCGTCGCCGGCGCCTTCGTGCCGCTCAACTTCATGGCCGTGCGGATGGCGCAGTCGGTCGCGCATCCGCGCGTGCTGACCTCGACGACCGCGATGCCCGGCTCGATGTTCCTGACCTTCATGCTCTCGATCGTCGCGATGGCCTGCCTGTACGTGACGCTGTGGAAGTACGAGCTGGCCTCCAAGCACGCGAGCATGCAGCTGCGCCAGCTGCGCCGCAAGCTGGCCGGCGAGGACGACGGCTGGACGCCGAGGGCGCGTCGCAGCGCGGCGCCGCAGCTCTGATGCCCGCGCTGCCGCTCGGCGAGTCCGGCAAGTACGTCGCCGCGGCGTACTGCGTCTTCCTCGCGCTGATCCTGATCTACGTCGCGATCATGGCGACCAAGCTGGCGCGGATCGAGCGCGACCTCGGCGAGCTGAACGAGCTCGCGGAGCGCCGTGCGGCCGCCGCCTCCGACGAGGAAGAGGACGAGCCGGAGCCGGTCGCGCGATGACGGAGCTGCTCGCGCTCGGCGCCTCGCACAAGACGGCGTCGCTCGATCTGCGCGAGCGTCTGGCACTGCTCGACGGCCAGCTCGAGCCGTTCCTGGTCGAGCTCGCCGGCGAGCGCGGGATCAGCGAGGCGGTCGCCGTCTCGACCTGCAACCGCACCGAGCTCTACGTCGTCGCCGGCGACCCGGTCGCCGCCGAGTCGGCGCTGCTGGCCGTGCTCTCGCGGCGCGCCGGCGTGCGGCCGACGGAGCTGCTGGCCTCGATCTACAGCGAGCGCAACTGCGACGCCGCGCGGCACCTGTTCCGGGTCGTCTCCGGGCTGGAGTCGATGGTCGTCGGCGAGGCCGAGATCCAGGGCCAGGTCAAGCGCGCCTACGAGAGCGCGCTGCACGCGGGCACGACCGGGCCGCTGACGAACCGGCTGTTCCGCGCGGCGCTGGCGACCGGCAAGCGCGTGCGCAGCCAGACGCGGATCTCCTCCGGGCACGCCAGCGTGTCGTCGGTCGCGGTCGACGCGGCGCGCGGCGTCGTCGGCGAGCTGGCCTCGCGGCGGGTGCTGATCGTCGGCGCCGGCGAGACGGCCGAGCTGACTGCGCGCGCCTTCCACGAGCAGGGCGTCTCGACGATGTTCGTCGCCAACCGGCGGCGCGACCGCGCGATCGCGCTGGCCGAGCGCTTCGGCGGCGAGTCGGGCTCCTTCGACGCGCTGCCCGACGAGCTCGAGCGCGCCGACGTCGTCGTCACCTCGACGGCCTCGCCGCACGCGATCCTCGGCGCCGAGGAGCTGGCCGAGGTCGTCGCGCTGCGCGGCGGCCGGCCGCTGCTGCTGGTCGACCTGGCGGTGCCGCGCGACGTCGACCCCGCCTGCGCCGAGCTCGCCGGCGTGACGCTGCTCGACATGGACGCGCTGCAGACGGCGGTGCGCGGCAATCTGCGCGTGCGCGGCGCCGAGGCGGCGCACGCCGTCGCGATCGTCGAAGACGAGATCCAGGCCTTCGGCGGCTGGCTCGGGACGCTCGAGGTGATGCCGACGCTGGGCGCGCTGCGGGCGCGCGGCGACGCCGTCGTCGACGGCCTGCTGGCCGAGAACGCGAACCGCTGGGAGTCGCTCAGCGCGCGCGACGCCGAGCGCGTCGAGGCGTTCGGGCGTGCGATCGTCAAGCGGCTGCTGCACGAGCCGACGGCGCGCGTGAAGGCGCTGGACGTCGAGCACCGGCACGCGCGGCTGCAGCTGCTGCGCGAGCTGTTCGGGCTCGAGGAGGCGCCGGCGGCCGAGGCGGCCGACGGCGCCGAGGTCCGCGCGCTGCGGCGGCCCTGACGTGCCGCTGCGGCTGGGGACGCGCGGCAGCGCGCTGGCGCTGGCGCAGGCGCGCGCGGTCGCCGCGGCGCTCGGCGTCGAGAGCGAGCTCGTCGTGCTGACGACGGCGGGCGACGTCGATCGCGCGCGCGGCGACAAGTCGCGCTGGGTCGGCGCGCTCGAGGCGGCGCTGACGGCCGGCGAGATCGACCTCGCGGTGCATTCGGCCAAGGACGTACCGAGCGAGCTGGCGCCGGGGACCGCGATCGCGGCGACGCCGCCGCGAGCGACGCCGTGGGACGTGCTCGTCGTCGCGGCGGGCGGCGACGCGGCACCGGCGGAGGGACGACCGTCTGCGGGCGACGACGGCATGGCGGCGACCGGGGGTCGACCGTCGTCGGGCGGCGGCGGCGACACCGTGGGCGGCGAGCGATCGGTGCCAGGCGACGACGCCCTGCGGCGGCTGCGCGACGGCGCGCGCGTCGGCACGAGCGCGCTGCGGCGGCGCGCGCAGCTGCTGGCGGCGCGGCCGCAGCTTGCCGTCGGCGAGCTGCGCGGCAACGTCGACACGCGGCTCGGCAAGCTCGCCGCCGGCGAGGTCGACGCGCTCGTGCTCGCGGCGGCGGGGCTGGAGCGGCTCGGCCGCGGCGACGCCGGCGTGCCGCTGCTCGGCCAGCTGTTCGTGCCGGCGCCGGGCCAGGGCACGATCGCGGTGCAGGCGCGCGCGGGCGGCGCGGCGGCCGACGCCGCGCTCGCGCTCGACGACGCGGCCACGCACGCCTGCCTGGACGCCGAGCGCGCCGCCGTGCGCGCGCTCGGCGCGAGCTGCCACACGCCGGTCGGCGTCCACGCGCGCCACGGCGCCGACGGCGCGCTGCGCGTGCGCGGCTTCGCGGGGCTGCCCGACGGCTCGGCCTGGCTGCTCGACGAGGCCGAGTCGGGCGAGCGGCTCGCCGAGCGGATGCTCGCCGCCGGCGCGGCGGAGCTGCTGCGCACGGCGGAGGCGCTCGCGTGACCGTCTTCCTCGTCGGCGCAGGCCCCGGCGATCCGGCGCTGATGACGGTCCGCTCGCGCGAGCTGATCGCGCGCGCCGACGTGATCCTCGCCGACCGGCTGATCCCGCCCGGCGCGCTCGACGGCGCGCGCGCGGACGCGCTCGTGATCGACGTCGGCAAGCAGGGCGGCGGCAGGCAGATGCCGCAGGCCGAGATCGACCGGCTGCTGGTCGAGCACAGCGCATCCGCCGAGACCGTCGTGCGGCTGAAGGGCGGCGACCCGTTCGTCTTCGGCCGCGGCGGCGAGGAGGCGCTGGTGCTGCGCGAGGCCGGGATCGCGTTCGAGGTCGTGCCGGGCGTGACGGCGGGCGTCGCCGCGCCGGCCTACGCCGGCATCCCGGTGACGCAGCGCGAGCTGGCCAGCGGCGTCGCCTTCGTCACCGGCCACGAGGATCCCGCCAAGCCGGAGTCGGCGATCGACTGGCCGGCGCTGGCCGCCTTCCCCGGCACGCTCGTCTTCTACATGGGCGTGCGGGCGCTGCCGCGGATCGCCGAGCGGCTGATCGCCAGCGGCCGCGCGGCCGACGAGCCGGTCGCCGTCGTCGAGCGCGGCACGCTGCCGGGCCAGCGGACCGTGCTGGCGACGCTGGCGACGGTCGCCGAGCGCGCCGCGGCGGCCTCGATCGCGGCGCCGGCGATCACGCTGGTCGGGCCGGTCGCGGCGCTGCGCGAGCGGATCGCCTGGCTCGAGGCGCGCCCGCTGCACGGGCGCACGATCGCCGTCACGCGGGCGCGCGCGCAGGCCAGCGCGCTGGCCGAGCGGCTGCGCGTGCTGGGGGCGACCGTGATCGAGGCGCCGGCGATCCGCACGCGCCCGCTCGCCGATGCCGCGCTGCCCGACCCGCGCGCCTACGACCTGCTCTGCCTGACCTCGCCGACGGGCGTCGAGCAGCTGTTCCGGCACCTGCGCGACGCGCGCGCGCTGGCCGGCGTGACCGTCGCGGCGATCGGCCCGGGCACGGCGCGCGCGCTGCGCGCGCACGGCGTCGAGGCGGACGTCGTGCCGGCGCGGGCGGTCGCCGAGGGGCTCGCCGAGGCGCTCGCCGGCTTGCCGGTCGCGCGCGCGCTGGTCGCGCGCGCCGCCGCCGGGCGCGACGTGCTGATCGAGGCGCTGCGCGCGCGCGGCGCGCAGGTCGACGTCGTCGCGCTCTACGAGACGGTCGCCGAGCCGCTCGACGCGGCGACCCGCGACGCCGCCGCGAGCGCCGACTACGTGCTCTTCACCTCCGCCTCGACGGTGCGCCACTTCGCGGCCGCCGGCGGCGACCTGCACGCCGCCCGGCTCGCCTCGATCGGGCCGGCGACCTCCGCCGAGCTGCGCGCGCACGGCGCCGAGCCGGCGCTGGAGGCGGCGACGCACACGCCCGACGGGCTGGTCGACGCGCTGCTCGCCGACGTCGCGCGCTGACGGCCACGCCCGCGGCACCGCTCACCGACGCCGGGCGCTGACGCGCCGCTAGGCTGCGGCCATCGCCGCGCTCGTCACGCTCCTCTCCGACTACGGCCCCGGCGACGAGTACGCCGGCGTCGTCGCGGGCGTGATCGCGACGATCGCGCCCGACGCGCGCGTGCTCTCGCTCGGCGACGGCGTCCCGCCGCAGGACGTGCGCTCCGGCGCGCTGCGGCTGGCGCGGGCGCTGCCGTTCACGCCGCCCGGCGTCCACCTGGCGATCGTCGACCCGGGCGTCGGCGGGCCGCGCCGCGCGGTCGCGCTGCGCTGCGCCGCCGCGCCGCGCGTGCTCGTCGGCCCCGACAACGGCCTGCTGCTCGCCGCGGCGGAGCGCTTCGGCGGGGTCGGCGCGGCCGTCGACGTCTCCGCGTCCGAGTGGCGGCTGCGTCCCGTCTCGGCGACCTTCCACGGCCGCGACGTCTTTGCGCCGGTCGCCGCCCGGCTCGCGCTCGGCGAACCGCTCGAGGCGGCCGGTTCGCCGCTCGACCCGGGCACGCTCGTGCGGCTGCCGAAGCTGCGGCCGCGGCGCGACGGCGCCGCGCTGGTCGTGCACGTCGCCGAGGTCGACGGCTTCGGCAACGTCGCGCTCGACGCCGTGCGCGGCGACCTGCCGCGGCGCGACGGCGACGCGCTCGCGCTGACGACCGCGGACGCTGCCGCGACGGCGACGCTGGCGCGCACGTTCGGCGACGTCGCGCCGGGAGCGCTGCTGCTGTTCGAGGACTCCGGCGGCGCGCTCGCGCTGGCCGTCAACGGCGGCAGCGCGGCCGCGACGCTGAGGCTGCGCGGCGGCGACACGATTCGGCTGGAGGTCGGATGAGGCTCGGCACGCCGCGGCTGCACCTGCGCTCGATCGGCTCGACCAACACACGCGCGCGCGAGCTCGCCGAGGCGGGCGCGCCGCACGGGACGCTCGTCAGCGCCGGCGAGCAGACGGCCGGCCGCGGCCGCCAGGGTCGCAGCTGGGTGACGCCGCCGGGCAGCGCGATCGCCACGTCGCTGATCGTGCGCGAGTTCGACGCCCTGCTGCCGCTGCGAGCCGGGCTCGCGGTCGCCAACGTCGCCGGCGCGGGCGCGCGCGTCAAGTGGCCAAACGACGTGCTGCTCGACGGCCGCAAGGTCGCCGGCGTGCTCGCCGAGGCGCACGGCGCGGACTGGGCCGTGCTCGGGATCGGCGTCAACGTCGCGCTCGACCTCGCGACGCTGCCGGACGACGTCGCCGCGGTCGCCGGCACGCTCGGCCGCGCGCCGGACGACATCGAGCCCACGCTCGACGAGCTGCTGACCGCGCTGACCGCCCGCCTCGCCGAGCCCGCCGGCGCGACGCTCGCCGCCCTGCGCGAGCGCGACGCGCTGCTCGGCCAGCCGCTGCGCTGGCGCGACGGCGCGGGCGTCGGCGCGGGGATCGACGAGCACGGCGCGCTGCGCGTCACGCGGCCGGACGGCAGCACCGCGACGCTCTCGGCGGGAGAGGTCCACCTCACCCGCGCGGCGAGCTGAGCCGGCCCCGGCGAGGCGCGCGGGGGTTCAGGCCGTGGCGTAGACGATCGTCGAGGGCGCGCGCCGGCTCAGCCGAGCGGCTCGGTCGGTCACCGGTGAAGCGCGCGGCTCAGGCCGCGGCGTCGGTGACCGGCGCGTCGCTGCCGCGGCCGTTCGCGCTTGGCGCCGGCTCGGTCGCCTTGGCCTTCGCCGCGGCGCGCGGGCGCCGCGGCTTCGCGGCCGGGGCGTCGGCGGCGTCCTTCTTCGCGGCGGCGGCGCGGGCGCGGCGCGGCTTCGCGGCCGGCGGCTCGCTGCCATCGACAGCCGCGGCCTCGCCGAGCAGCGGCGCGGCAGTCTTGGCCCGCGCGCGGCGCGGCTTCGCGGCCGGCGCCTCCTCGCCATCAGCAGGCTTGGCGACCGCACGCGTACGACGCCGCTTCGCGGCCGGCGCCTCCTCGCCATCAGCAGGCTTGGCGACCGCACGCGTACGACGCGGCTTCGCGGCCGGCGCCTCCTCGCCATCAGCAGGCTTGGCGACCGCACGCGTACGACGCCGCTTCGCGGCGGGCGCGGCGTCGTCGTCCGTGGACTTCGCCGGCGCGGCGGCCTCGGCTGCGGCCGGCTTCGCCGCGGTGCGGCGGCGGCGCGGCTTCGCGGCCGGCGGCTCGGCGTCGCCGGCCTCGGGCGCGAGCGTCAGCTGCTCGGGCTCGGACGCGGCGGCGCGCGTGCGGCGCGCGCGCCTGGGCTTCGCCGGCGCGGGCTCGGCCGCGGACTCCTCCGCGGCGGCGGCCGGCGCGACCTCGGCCTGAGCCTGGGCCGCGTCGGCGGCCGGCTTGCGGCGGCGACGCGAGCGCGACGGCTTCGCCGGCCTGGCGGCCGCGGCCTGCGGCTCGTCGGGCTCGATCACGACGCGACGCCGCGTCGGCCGCGTCGGCGCCGCCACCGGCTCGTCCGCCGGCACCGCGCCCTCGCCTTCACCCTCGCCCGCAGCAGCCGCGACGTCGGCCTCGCGCTCCGGATCGGCCGCGACCGTGCGCCGACGCCGGCGCGGCGCCGCGGCCTCGTCGCCGCCGACCTCGACCGCATCCAGCTCGCCGTCGGTCAGCTCCAGCGCGACCGCATCGACCGCGTCGACCGTCCCCGCCTCGCCCGCGCCCTTGCGCCGCGAGCGGCGCCGCTTGGCGCTCTTGCCGCCGCGCGCCTTCGGGAAGTTGCGCAGCAGCTCGCGCGCCAGCGCCGCCGGCTTGCGCGACATGCGCGTGCGGGCGCCGTTGATCACCTCGCCTGCCTCGGCCGTGTGCGGGATCGCCGCCGCCAGCAGCGCGGCGCTCAGCCGCCGGTCCTGCTGGCGCGACGCGTGCACGAGCCGGCGCGCGTTGCGCGCGTGCGCGCCGCCTGACGAGTTCACCAGCAGCCCGAGCAGCCGCTTGGTCTCCGGCCAGCGCTGGACCGCGTACTCCTCGTGCACCTCGCGCGTCATGTTCGCGCAGCGCCAGATCCAGTTGTTGGCCTGGTCGCGGCGGCCGATCTTCTTCTCGGCCAGCGCCTGCAGGACGACCTTGACGCCCTCGCGCTTGTCCTCGCGCGGCCAGGCCTCGACGAAGTCCAGCGCGCGATCGAACGCCTCGGCGTCGCGGCCGGTCGCGATCTCCTGCAGCGCGCGCAGGCGCAGCTGCGGGCTCTTGTTGCGATCGACCGCCGTGATCAGGAACGTGCGCTTGAGCTCGCCGCCCTGGTCGAAGTGCAGCATCGCGCGCGCCCGCCGCCAGCCGGTCGGCGCCACGCGCGCCCCCGCGAGCGCCGCCCACTGGACCTGCTCGCCGTAGTCCAGATGCTCGACGGCGATCCGCCAGAGCTCGCGCTCGAAGACCTCGATGCGGCGGTTCTCGTCAGCCGTCACCGGCAGCACGCGGCGCTCGACGCGCAGCCGCCGCCCACGCCCGCGGCGCACCGGCCCGACGACGATCGCGCCGCCGCGGTAGACGTCGCGGTCGAGCAGCGAGTGCAGCGTCACGACCGGGTCGTCGTGCTTGGTCGCCGGGTGCACGAAGTCGACGACGATGCCGGCCTCCTTGCCCTGGTGGCGACGCGTGACGCGGCCGACGCGCTGCTGGTAGATGCGCTTGGAAGCCGTCGGCGCGAGGTGCATGCAGACCGTCGCGCGCGGCGAGTTCCAGCCCTCGGCGAGCAGCTGCGCGTTGACCAGCACGTCGATCTCGCCGCGCTCGTAGCCGGCGAGGATCTGCGCCAGCTCGCGCTTGGGCGTCTCGCCCGAGACCGCCATCGCCTTCAGCCCGACGTCGCGGAAGGCCTGCGCGACGTTGTAGGAGTGGCGCACGCCGGCGGCGTAGACGACGCCCGGGACGTTGTTGAAGCGCGTCTTGTAGAGATCGGCGACGGCGAGGTTGAACGGCAGCTGGTCGAGCAGCTCCGCCAGCAGCTCCTGGTCGAACTCGGTGTCGACCTCGCCGCGCCGCAGCGGCACCTTGGCGATCGTGCGCACGCCCGGCCCGGGCGGGATCCGCACGCAGCGCAGCGGCGCGATCACGCCGCGGCGCGCAGCCTGCGCGAGGTCGAAGCGCGAGGTCTGCGTCGGGAAGAGGTCGGTGACGTGGCGGGCGATCAGCGCGCCCGTCGCCGTCATGCCGATGAAGATCGGGCCGCTCCAGGCGCGGATCGAGCTCGACGTCTTGTCGCCCAGCGCCGTGTGCGCCTCGTCGCAGATGACGATCGTGTAGGCGTCGGAGATCTTGCCGGCGTTGCGGACGAACCACTGGTAGGTCTCGACCGTGACCGGCCCGTTGGCGGCGTCCTGGCCGGCGAGCAGCGGGCGCGAGAGGCGCCTGCCGTAGCCGCGGGTGCGCAGCTCGCCGTGGAACTGGTCGACGAGGTTGCGGCGATGCGTGAGGATCAGCACGCCGCCGGTGCGCGAGGCCTCGACGAAGCCGAGCGCCGCGACGGTCTTGCCGGCGCCGGTCGCGTGCTCGAACCAGAAGCGCTTGTCCGCGTTCGGGTCCTCCGGCTGCTCGGCGACCGGCTCGCCGTCGTCCGCCTCGCCGGGGACGTCGTCGTCCTCCCAGTCCTGCGGCTCCTCCGGCTCGTCGTCCTCGTCCTCCTCGTCCTCGCGGCCGGGGATCGCGGAGGAGGCGAGCGCGACCGGCTCGCCGTTGCCGTTGCCGTTCTGCCCGTGCCCGTTGCGCGCGTCGTCGGCGAGCAGCGCCGTCAGCGTTCCCGAGAGGGCGTCGACCTGATGCGCGGACAGCACCGTCCCGTCCGCGAGCGTCGGCTCGTCCTGCGAGAGCAGCCGCTCGAGCCCCAGCAGCAGCGAGAACTGGCGCCGCCAGGCGACCGACGGGACCTTCGCCCCCGCGGCCAGCTCGGCCAGCGCCGCGTCGAGCGCGCGCCGGCGCGGCGAGCCGAGCGGCAGCGACGACGCCGGCTCCTCACCGGCCTCGAGGAACGGTTCGCGGGTGAACGCGGCGGCGCGCTCGATCTCGGAGATTGAGGGAAGCGTGGCCGGGTCGGCCACAACGGTGGTCTCAGCCAATGGGAACGGCTCGGAGTGTCGAGTGAGGAGCGCCCCGGCGATGGGCGGGCAACGCTCCACGAGGGTTCGCGCGAGGGGGCCCGGGGCGCCGCGAAGAGGCGGTCCCCTCGGTCGTTGCTCCCTGCGAGTACTGCGTATTGAAGCAGACGCGCTCGACGCTCCGTATCTGCCACTCTTCGCTCGAGATGCGTCGCCGTGGGGTTCTCGTCGTCGGGGGAGTCGTCGTGCTGGTCGTCGTGCTGGTGATCGGCCTGCGCCAGGCGAGCAGCGGCACGAGCGACGAGAAGCTGCCCCACTTCGACCTGGCGCAGACCACGCGCGAGCTGGCCGCCGCGCCAGCGCCGCTGCACGGCGTCTACGCGCAGGCCAACGAGCTGATCGGCGGCGGCACGAGCGCGCTCGACCAGCGCCTGGCGACGCTCAAGGGCCACCCGGTGGTGGTCAACAAGTGGGCGTCCTGGTGCATCCCCTGCCAGGCCGAGGTGCCGATCTTCCAGTACGTCGCCGGCCAGCGCGGCAAGCAGGTCGCCTTCCTCGGCCTGGACGCCAAGGACGCGGACGCCGCCGCGCGCCGCTTCCTCAGCAAGCGCCCGCTGCCCTACCCGTCCTACACGGACCCGCAGGAGAAGATCACCGCAGCGCTGAAGCTGCCGGTCGGGCCGGTGCCGATCACGCTCTTCGTCGGCGCCGACGGCCGCACCGAGTTCATCCACACCGGCCAGTACGAGACGGCCGAGCAGCTGAACACCGACATCGACCGGTACCTGAAGTAGTGCCCGAGGTCCGCGTCGATCCGCTGACGGGTCTGAAGACGATCGTCGCCGAGGGCGAGCGCGCGATCGGCGCCGCCAGCCCGGACGCGCTGCGCCCCGCGCCGGCGCTGAGCGGCGACGCGGCCGAGCCCGAGCGCCACGCGCAGCCTGACCTCTTCACCGCGACGGCCGCGCGCGGCGCGCACGAGCTGCTGTCCGAGCAGAGCCTCTACGAGCTCGACGCGGCGCAGCTCGCCGACGCGGTCGCGACCTGGAAGGCGCGCATGCGCGAGCACGCCGGCGCCGCCTGCCGCCATCTGACCGTCGACGGCCCCTACACGCAGCTCTACGCGCTCGACTTCGTCCCCGCGGCCGTGGCGCGCGAGCGCGAGCGCTTCGGCGCCTACGCCGTGCGGACGATGGGCGGCAACCTGCTCGCCGACCTCGTGCAGGAGGAGGTGCGCCAGCGCACGCGGATCGTCGCGATCGACGACGAGGCCGTGCTGATGGCGCCCTACGCCAGCCGCTCGCCGTACCACCTGCTGCTGGCGCCGCGCCGGGCGGCGCCGCGCTTCGAGGACGACGCGGCCAGCGGCGCCGGCCTGATCGCCGACGCGCTGCGCCGGCTGCGCGCGCGCTTCGACGCGCCGCCGCCGCTGACGCTCTGGGTGCGCACGCAGCCGAGCGGCGCCGAGCACTTCAGCTGGCGGATCGAGCTGCTGCCGCGCGTGACGCCGATCGGCGGGCTCGAGCTGGGCGCCGGCGTGCCGATCTGCACGCTGTCGCCCGAGCGGGCGGCGGCGGAGCTGCGGGCGCGTTGAGGGCGCTCGTGCAGCGCGTCGGCAGCGCGTCCGTCAGCGTCGGCGGCGAGCGCGTCGGGGCGATCGGGCCGGGGCTGCTGGTGCTGCTCGGCGTCACGCACGACGACACGCCCGAGGTCGCCGACCGGCTCGCCGACAAGCTGCGCGCGCTGCGCGTCTTCGACGACGCCGACGGGCGCATGAACGAGCCGCTCGGCGCGCGCGAGGTGCTGTGCGTCTCGCAGTTCACGCTCTACGGAGACACGCGCCGCGGCAACCGCCCGTCCTACGTCGACGCGGCGCGCCCGGAGCACGCCGAGCCGCTGTACGAGCGCGTCTGCGAGCGGCTGGCCGCCGAGCGCGGCGTCTTCGGCGCGCAGATGCAGGTCGAGCTCGTCAACGACGGACCGGTCACGCTGCTGCTCGAGGCCGGCCCGCGATGAGCCCGGCCGAGCGCACGCTCGAGCGCGCGGTCGCGCGGCTGCGCTCGCTGCAGTCCGACGCCGGCTGGTGGAAGGGTCAGCTCGACACGAACGTGACGATGGACGCCGAGGACCTGCTGATGCGCGAGTTCCTCGGCATCCGCACACCGCGCGAGACGCAGGCCGCGGCGCGCTGGATCCGCTCGCAGCAGCGCGAGGACGGCACCTGGGCGACCTTCCACGGCGGTCCCGGCGACCTCTCGACGACGGCCGAGGCCTACGCCGCGCTCAAGCTCGCCGGCGATCCGGTCGACGCGGCGCACATGCGCGCCGCGCGCACGTTCGTGCTCGACGGCGGCGGGCTCGAGGCCGCGCGCGTCTTCACACGGCTGTGGCTGGCGCTGTTCGGCGCCTGGTCCTGGGACGCGCTGCCGGCGCTGCCGCCGGAGCTGATCCTGCTGCCGAGCCGCGTGCCGCTGAACGTCTACGACTTCGCCTGCTGGGCGCGGCAGACGATCGTGCCGCTGACGGTGCTCGCCAGCGCGCGCCCGGCGCGGCCGCTCTCGATCGCGCTGCACGAGCTGCACAGCGGCGTCGCGCCGGCGCCGGTCCGGCCCGGCCTGGGCGACTGGGCGGCGCGCTTCACGCTGCTCGACCGCGTGCTGCACCGCTACGACGCCCATGCGATCGGGCCCTTGCGCCGGCTGGCGCTCGATCGCGCCGAGAGCTGGATCGTCGCGCGCCAGGAGGCCGACGGCTCCTGGGGCGGCATCCAGCCGCCGTGGGTCTACTCGCTGATGGCGCTCTCGGTGCGCGGCTACGCGAACGAGCACCCGGTGATGCGCGCCGGGCTGGCAGGTCTGGAGGCCTTCGTCATCGAAGCGGACGGGATGCGGCGGCTCGAGGCCTGCCAGTCCCCGGTCTGGGACACCGCGCTGGCCGTCGTGGCGCTGGCCGACGCCGGCGTCGCGGCCGACGACGAGGCGCTGACGCGCGCGGCGCAGTGGCTGCTCGACGAGGAGGTCCGCGCCGACGGCGACTGGCAGGTCAAGCGGCCCGCGCTGGCGCCGGCCGGCTGGGCCTTCGAGTTCGCCAACGACGCCTACCCGGACGTCGACGACACCGCCGAGGTCGCGCTCGCGCTCGGCCGCGTCGAGCACGCGGACGCCGAGGCGGCGATCGCCCGCGGCGTCGAGTGGCTGACGGGGATGCAGAGCCGCGACGGCGGCTGGGGCGCCTTCGACGCCGACAACACGCGCACGATCACGCGCGAGCTGCCGTTCTGCGACTTCGGCGAGGTGATCGACCCGCCGAGCGCCGACGTCACCGCGCACGCGGTCGAGCTGCTGGCCGCGCGCGGGCGCGCCGGCGAGCCCGCGGCCCAGCGCGGCGTCCGCTGGCTGCTGGCCAACCAGGAGCCGGGCGGGTCCTGGTTCGGCCGCTGGGGGATCAACCACGTCTACGGCACCGCCGCGGTGCTGCCGGCGCTGGTCGCGGCGGGCGTGCCGGCGCAGGACGGCGCGATCCGCCGCGCCGTCGCCTGGCTCGAGCGCGTGCAGAACGAGGACGGCGGCTGGGGCGAGGACGCGCGCTCCTACGACGACGACGCCTGGATCGGCCGCGGACCGAGCACGCCGTCGCAGACGGCCTGGGCGCTGCTGGCGCTCGACGCCGCCGGCGAGCGCTCGCCGGCGGTCGAGCGCGGCGTCGCCTGGCTGACGGCGACGCAGCGGCCGGACGGCGGCTGGGACGAGCCCGAATACACCGGGACGGGCTTTCCGGGCGATTTCTACATAAGTTACGGGCTATACCGCTTGGTCTTTCCAGTGATGGCGTTGGGACGATGCCGGCGAGCGCGCTGACGGCCGCCGGCGACCCGCCGGGGCTGCCGTCGGCCGCGGCCGTGCTGGCGCGCGCCGGCAGCGAGAACTTCCCGGTCGCCAGCCGCGCGCTGCCGGCGGCGCAGCGTGCGCACCTGCTCGCGCTCTACGGCTTCGCGCGGCTGGTCGACGACATCGGCGACGAGGCCGAGGGCGACCGCGACGCGCTGCTCGACTGGGCCGACGGCGAGCTCGAGCGCGTCTACGCGGGCACGCCGACGCACCCGCTGATGCGAACGCTGCAGACGAGCGTGCGCGAGCTGGACCTGCCGCGCGACCCGTTCGCGCGGCTGATCGCGGCCAACCGCCGGGACCAGACGGTCAGCAGCTACCGCACGCTCGAGGATCTGCTCGGCTACTGCCGGCTGTCGGCGGCGCCGGTCGGCGAGCTCGTGCTGCACGTCTTCGGCTGCGCGACGCCCGAGCGCGTCGCGCTCTCGGACAACGTCTGCGCCGGCCTGCAGCTGGTCGAGCACCTGCAGGACGTGCGTGAGGACCGGCGGCGCGGCCGCGTCTACCTGCCGGCCGAGGACCTGCGCCGCTGCGGCTGCACGCCGCGCGACCTCGACGCGAGCGAGCCGAGCACCGCGCTGCGCGGCGCGCTCGCGCTGGAGATCCGCAACGCGCGCCGGCTGCTCGCCGACGGCATCCCGCTGCTGCGCTCGCTGCCGCCGCGGCCGGCGTTCGCCGTCGCCGCGTTCGTCGCCGGCGGCCGCGCGGCGCTGGTCGCGATCGAGCGCGCCGGCTACGACGTGCTCGGCGGCGACCCGCGCCCGAGCGCGCCGCAGGTCGCCCGCGCGCTCGGCCGCGTGCTGCGCGCCGCGAGGGCGTCGTCGTGACGCGCGTCGCGGCGGACAGCGCCGCCGAGGCCGCCTACCGCGAGTGCGAGCGGATCACCAAGCGCGAGGCCGCCAACTTCTACTACGGCATCCGCCTGCTGCCACAGGACAAGCGCCGCGCGATGTGCGCGGCCTACGCGTTCGCGCGGCGGATCGACGACATCGGCGACGGCGCCATCGCAGCGCAGGAGCGGCTGCCGGCGCTCGAGCGCGAGCGCGAGGGCGTCGCCGACCTGCGCGCCGGCTCGCCCGGCAGCGACGCGATCCTCGTCGCGCTGGCCGACGCCGACGAGCAGTTCGACCTGCCGCTGGACTCGCTCGAGGAGCTGATCGACGGCGTCGAGCAGGACGTGCGCGGCACGGCGTACGAGAGCTTCGAGCAGCTGCGCGGCTACTGCGACAACGTCGCCGGCTCGGTCGGCCGCCTCTGCGTCGCGATCTTCGGGTCCGTGGATCCGGCGCAGGCGCTGACGATCGCCGGCGACCTCGGCGTCGCGATGCAGCTGACGAACGTCGTCCGCGACGTGCTCGAGGATCGCGACCTGGGCCGCGTCTACCTGCCGGCCGAGGATCTGCGCCGCTTCGACTGCACCGACCCGCTGACCGGCCCGCCCGGCGCCGTCGCGGCGCTGATCGCCTTCGAGGCCGAGCGCGCGCGCGACTGGTTCGCGCGCGGGCTGGAGCTGCTGCCGCTGCTGGACTCGCGCAGCAGCGCCTGCGTGCTGGCGATGACCGGGATCTACCGCCGCATCCTGATGCGGATCGAGGAGGATCCGCTCGCCGTCACGCGCGGGCGGATCTCGCTGCCGATGCGCGAGAAGGTCGCGATCGCCGCGCGCAGCCTCGCCGGGTTCGGCGGATGAGCGCCGCGCCGGGCGCTCGCGTCGCCGTCGTCGGCGGCGGGCTCGCCGGCGTCACGGCGGCGCTCGACTGCGCGGCGGCGGGCGCCGCGGTGACGCTGCTGGAGGTGCGGCCGCGGCTCGGCGGCGCCGCCTACTCGTTCGAGCGCGAGGGGCTGCGGATCGACAACGGCCAGCACGTCTTCCTGCGCTGCTGCACGGCCTACCGCGAGCTGCTGACGCGGATCGGAGCGCAGCAGCGGGTGACGCTGCAGGAGCGGCTCGACATCCCGGTGCTGGCGCCCGGCCGCGCGCCGGCGCGGCTGCGCTCGAGCGCGCTGCCGGCGCCGCTGCACATGGCGCCGTCGCTGGCGCGCTACCGGCTGCTGAGCGTGCGCGAGCGGATCGCCGCGGCGCGCGCGCTGCGGGCGCTCGGCCGCGTCGCGATCGGCGACGCGGCGGCGGACGCGCGCTCATTCGGCGACTGGCTCGACGAGCACGGCCAGGGCGCCGCCGCGCGCGAGGCGATCTGGCGGCTGATCGCGCTGCCGACGCTGAACCTCGAGCCGCGGGACGCCTCGCTCGCGCAGGCCGCGCAGGTCTTCCAGGTCGGGCTGCTCGACGACGCGCGCGCGGCCGACGTCGGCTGGGCGCGCGTGCCGCTCTCGGACGTCCACGACGCGCCGGCGCGGCGCGCGCTGGAGCGCGCCGGCGTGCGCGTGCGGCTGCGCTCGCGCGTCGAGGCGGTCGCGGCGCGCGACGCGGGCGGCTACGTCGTCCACGGGCGGGCCGGCGAGCTCGACGCCGACGCCGTGATCGTGGCGCTGCCGCCGCGGCGCGCCGCGCGCGTGCTGCCGGCCGGCGCGCTGCACGACCCGCAGCGGCTGCAGCGGCTCGGCCGCTCGCCGATCGTCAACGTGCACGTGGTCTACGATCGGATCGTGCTGGACGAGCCGTTCGCGGCCGCGGTGCAGTCGCCCGCGCAGTGGCTGTTCGACCGCAGCGCCGGTGCCGGCGTCAGCGGCGGGCAGTACCTCGCGATCTCGCTCTCGGCGGCCGACGCCGAGCTGTCCGTGGACGCCGACGCGCTGCGCGCGCGCTTCGAGCCGGCGCTGGCGGCGCTGCTGCCGAAGGCGCGCGGCGCGCGGATCGAGCGCTTCTTCGTCACGCGCGAGCACACGGCGACGTTCCGCGCCGCGCCCGGCGCGCGCGCCCTGCGCCCCGGCCCGCGCACGGCGCTGCCGGGCCTCGCGCTCGCCGGCGCCTGGACCGACACCGGCTGGCCGGCGACGATGGAGGGCGCGGTCCGCAGCGGCGCCGCCGCCGCGCGCACCGCGCTGGCGACGCTGCCCGAGCGCCGGGTGGTGGCGGCATGAGCGCCGCGAGCGCGAGCGCGCTGACGATCCTCGCGCCGCTGGCGATCGAGGCGCGCGCGGCGCGCGCCGGCGCGCCACGCGCTCGCGTGCTGCGCAGCGGCATGGGCGCCGCCCGCTCCCGCGCCTTCACGCCGCCGCGCGACGCCGCGACGCTGCTCGTCGCCGGCTTCGCCGGCGGCCTCGACGCCGCGCTCGCGCCCGGCGACGTCGTGCTCGCGACCGCGCTCGTCGATCCCGCCGGCGCGCGCCGCGCCACGCTCGACCCGAGCGCGCTCGCCGCGCTGCTGCGCCGCGCCGGCCTGCGCGTCGCGCTCGGCCCGATCGCGTCCAGCGAGCGGCTCGTCACCGGCGCCCGCCGGCGCGCGCTGCGCGACGCCAGCGGCGCGCTCGCGGTCGACATGGAGTCCTTCTGGCTGGCGGCCGCGCGCCCGCCGGCCGTCCTGCGTGTCGTGCTCGACACCGGCGCGCGCGAGCTCGTGCGGCCGCGCGCGACCGCGCGCGGCGTCCGCGTCGCCTACCGCACGCTGCGCCGCGCCTGCGCGCTGACCGAGGAATGGGCCGCGAGCGCCCGAGCAGCAGAGCCGGAGAACGCCAATGTCGTCGTCTAGCAGAGGTCCCGCATGCCCGTCCCGATGAGGCAGAGCGCCCGCATCGGCGCCTATCTCGCCAAGCAGAAGCTCGCCGGCCGCGAGCGCTTCCCGCTGATCGTCGAGCTGGAGCCGCTGTTCCAGTGCAACCTGGCCTGCGCCGGCTGCGGCAAGATCCAGCATCCGGAGGAGGAGCTGCGCCGGCGCATGCCGGTCGAGCAGGCCGTCGCCGCGGTCATGGAGTGCGGCGCGCCGATGGTCTCGATCGCCGGCGGCGAGCCGCTCGTGCACCCGGAGATCGACGTGATCGTCAGCGAGCTGATCAAGCGCAAGCGCTACGTCTACCTCTGCACCAACGCGCTGCTGCTCAAGCGCCGGATGCACAAGTTCCAGCCGAGCGAGTACTTCGCCTGGGCCGTGCACCTGGACGGCCTGCGCGAGCGCCACGACGAGTCGGTCTGCCGCGAGGGCGTCTTCGACGTCGCCGTCGACGCGATCCGCGCCGCCAAGCAGGCCGGCTTCCGCGTGACGACGAACACGACGTTCTTCACGACCGACACGCCGGACACGGTCACGAAGGTGCTCGACTTCATCAACGACGAGCTCGAAGTCGACCAGATGATGATCTCGCCGGCCTACGCCTACGAGAAGGCGCCCGACCAGCAGCACTTCCTCGGCGTCGAGCAGACGCGCGCGCTCTTCAGCGAGGCCTTCGCGAACGGCAACCGCAAGCGCTGGCGGCTCAACCACAGCCCGCTGTTCCTCGACTTCCTCGAGGGCAAGGCGGACTTCGACTGCACGGCCTGGGGCATCCCCAGCTACTCGCTGTTCGGCTGGCAGCGGCCCTGCTACCTGATGGCCGATGGCTACGCGAAGACCTACCGCGAGCTGATCGAGACGACCGACTGGGACGCCTACGGCCGCGGCAAGGACCCGCGCTGCGACAACTGCATGGCGCACTGCGGCTACGAGCCGTCCGCCGTGCTGGCGACCGGCAAGTCGATCAAGCAGTCGGTCCGCGCCGCGCTCTCGGTCTAGCCGAGCGCGTCGGCGACGGCGTCCACGATCGCCCGCTCTAGCGACCCCGGCGCGTAGCCCAGCTCGCGCCGGGCCTTCGCGCTCGAGAAGAACATCGGCATCCGCGCGAGCGCGACCTCGTCGCGGTTCAGCAGCCGCGCCGCGGCGAGCGCGCGCGGCAGCGCGTAGGGGATGCGCAGGCGCGGCGCCGGCCGGCCGGCGGCCGCGGCGACGCGCGCGAAGACCTCGCGCAGCGTCAGGTCCTCGGCGCCGAGCAGGTAGCGCTCGCCGCGCACGCCGCGCTCGAAGGCCAGCAGGTGCCCGGCGGCGACGTCGCGCACGTCGACGAGGTTCAGCCCGGTACCGCCGATGTAGGCGCGCACGCGGCCGCTCGCGACGCCGGCCAGCATCCGCCCGGTCGGCGTCGGCTTGGCGTCGCCGGGGCCGATCGGCGTCGTCGGGTTGACGACGACGGCGTCGAGCCCGTCGCGCGCGGCCGCCAAGACCAGCCGCTCGGCGCGCAGCTTCGTGTGCTTGTAGGGCACGCGCAGCTCCCAGCCCGGCGGCGCGTCGCGCTCGGTCGCCGGCCGGCCCGCGACCGGGCCGCAGGTCCCCGCCGTGCTGGTGTGCACGAGCCGCCGCACGCCGGCTCGGCGGCAGGCGTCGACGACGTGCCGCGTGCCCTCGACGTTGACCGCCTCGAACAGCTCCGGCGGCCCGTCGTAGGCGTACAGCGCGGCGACGTGGAAGACGGCGTCGCAGCCGGCGACCGCGCGCTCGACCGCGGCCGCGTCGCGCAGCTCGACGCGCTCGTCGCGCACCGTGTGGCCCTGCGCGCGCAGCGCGGCGGCGACGTGACGGCCGACGAAGCCGCCGGCGCCGGTTACGAGCGCGTCCATCCGAGCCCGCGGTCCGGTCGGCGCCGCGTCAGCGCGAGGCCGAGCGCGCCGACCGCGCCGCCGGCGAGCACGTCGACGACGAAGTGGTTGGCGGTGGCGACGACGACCAGCGCGACGAACGGCGGATAGAGCGGCGCGACGGCGCGCGCGACCGGGCTGTGGGCGGTCTCGGCGACGGCGGCGCCGACGACCAGCGCGTGGGCGACGTGGATGCTCGGCATCGCGGCGATCGGGTTGTAGAAGGTCGAGACGAGCTGGCCGTCGAGGTCGAAGCCGTTCTCGTGCACGGCGTCGGCGAAGCCCTCGAGCCGGCGCGGCGGCGCCGTCGGCCGCAGCAGGTGCAGCGGCTGGGCGGCCAGCGTCGTGACCACCCAGGCGCGGCGGAAGCGGCCGAACGCCGGGTCGCGGCGGACGAACAGCAGGCCGAGCCAGCCGGCGGTCAGGCCGATGTTGAGCGTCACGTAGAGGATGCTGACGAACCTGCCGAGCCGGCGGTGGCCCGTCAGCCGGCGCTGCAGCGCCGGCTCGACGGCGAGCCCGAGCCGGCGCTCGAGCGCGAGCGTGGCACGCGCGTTGCGCAGCGCGCGGCGCTGGCCGCGGCGCGTCATGACGACGGTGCGGGCGAGCATGTAGACGCCGTAGACGCCGAGCCCGATCGCCGCCTCGCGACCGGTCGAGAAGCGCGGCTCGCTCATCCGCCGAGCCGCGGCGTCGCGAGCGGCGGGCCGCTCGGCCGGTCGCGCCGGCCGGCGCCGCCGCGGGCGCGCCGGTCGGCGAGGTCGCGCAGGTCGCGCGTCAGGTGCGGCAGCTGCGTCAGCAGCGCGGCGGCCGGCAGGATCGGCAGCCAGAACGCGAAGCCGCGGTAGAGCACGGCGGCCAGCAGCGCCGGCGCCAGCGGCAGCCCGACGAGCGTCAGCACCAGCGCCAGCGAGGCGTCGACGCCGCCGGCGCCGCCGACCGGCAGCGGCAGCGCGGTGGCGACGTAGCCGGTCGCGTAGGCGAGGATCAGGCCGCTGACGCCGACGTTCTCGCCGACGGCGCGCACGCAGGCGTAGAGCGCGGCGAGCTGGCCGGCCCAGTAGAGCGGATAGCCGGCGAAGCCGGTCGGGTAGCGCCAGGGCCGGCCGAGCACGGCGCGGACGTAGCGCAGGCCGCCGATCGCGTCCGCCAGCGCGCTGCGGAGCCCGGTCCAGGCCCAGCGCGCCAGCGGGCCGGGCGACCAGCTGCGCGGCGCCGGCGCGAGCGGCGGCGTGCCGAAGCGCTCGATCCGCGCCGGCGCGCTGACCCAGCCGCCGGCGGCGAAGCAGAGCGGCACGACGACGACCCAGGCCAGCGCCAGCGCCAACGGCACCGACGACGCCAGGCCGGTGAGCGCGGCGACGCCGGCGAGCGCCGCCAGGCCGCCGAGCGCCGCCCATTGCAACGTGTTCAAGCCGAGCACGCGGCGCAGCGCCTCGTGCGGCGAGCAGCCGGCGCGGCGCAGCGCCCAGTAGTCGACCGCCAGGCCGCCCGCGGCCGAGCCGACGACGAAGGCGCCGAAGCCGATCCCGACCACGCGCGTGACAGTCCAGGCGCCGAGCCGCGGGCCGCCGTCGACCGCCGCCAGCTCGCGGTAGGCGGCGATGTAGCCGGCGTAGGCGACGATGACGCCGGCGCCGGCGAGCGGGAACCAGGCCGCGCTGACCTGGTCGAGCGCGGCCTCGAGCTTCGAGTACTCGGTGACGTGGCCGACCAGCGCGATCACGCCGGCGACCAGCGCCAGGCCGAGCAGCACCGCCGCGACGGCGCGCTGCGGGCGCACGCCCGGCGGCTGGCCGCCCTCGTGTCGCGTCGAGCCTCGTCGCGCCCGCATCGATCCCGACGATAGTCACCTTGCGTACCGCTCACCCAGGGCTCCCCGCCGCACCGCAGCGGCGGCCGGCGGCGTCTAGATGAGTAGTGCCACGGCTTGCGAGGTGCGAGGGGGCTGGCAGGGGACATAAGACAGCGGGTCGAAGTCGGCGGTGCTCTGTGTCACCGCCGACTCCGGGAGGGAGCCTCGATGCTCGCC
>Ga0153956_1000325_pt1 | contig 57325 bp, 51 predicted proteins | sample TSFL040MetaG_FD_104704 | JGI IMG/M metagenome (GOLD analysis project Ga0153956, IMG submission 104704) | Attine ant fungus gardens microbial communities from Florida, USA - TSFL040 MetaG | ecosystem: Host-associated > Fungi > Mycelium > Unclassified | place: USA: Florida, Wekiwa Springs...
AGCGTACCGGCGGCTGAATCGACAAGGCACGTACTTCGCCGCTCTCGTTCATCGACGATACAGTCAGTCCACCAAGGACGCATGCCGCTACATTGTCCGGGTGTCCTTCGCGCAACGAAGCCTCCGTGAGCACGCGCTCCTTCGACCATCCCAAACGGCCAAAGTGCGAGGCCAGCGCCACGCCCGCCACCAGCGCCGCTGCCGACGAGCCGCAACCCATACCCAGCGGAATCTCGTTCTGCAACTTCAAATGCAATGGTTGCGGATCGATTCCCTCCGCTGCCAGCACGCTCTTGTAGGTTTCCACCACCAACGAATCATCCACATCGCCGCACTGTGCTGCATTGCGGCCCGCGGCTTCAATGGAAAACTGCTCGGCTTCGTCTGCCTGCACATGCAAAGCAAAATCCATGGCGAGACCCAATGCATCGAAGCCTGGGCCAAGGTTCGCTGAAGTCGCAGGCAAGCGCAGTTTGAGGGTCATGATTTAAACCTTGCCTGCCATCTCTTTTTCCAGCGCACGCATGACCGCCGACTCGTCTGCATCCATCACCAGCGGTGGCCTGCGGTAGGCATTCTCCGCAGCCGAATCCGTCCCCAGCAAGCCCTTGTGGAAGTCGATGGTGTACTCCGAATCCTTGAGCGTATGCCCTGTCAGCAGCAGCACCACACGTTCGCCCGACTGCACATGGCCCGACTTCATCAGCTTCTTCAGCCCGGCCAGCGTGACCGCCGAAGCCGGTTCGCAGCCAATGCCTTCCGCACCGATCTGCGCCTTGGCCAGCGCAATCTCGTCTTCGCTTGCCTGTTCGCACCATCCGCCGGTGGCTTCAATCACGCGTGCGGCCTTGCGCCAGCTTGCCGGATTACCGATGCGAATCGCCGTTGCACGCGTATCCGCCGTCACCGGGTGCAGCAGCTTCTCTTCGTTTGTAAACCACTGGAACAGGGGGTTCGCACCCTGCGCCTGAATCACGGAGATTTTCGGAATCCGGTCGATGAAGCCAAGATGCTTCAACTCCGAAAACCCTTTGCCCAGCGCCGATCCGTTTGCGAGGTTGCCGCCCGGAACGATCACGTGGTCCGGCACCTGCCAATCCAACTGCTCACAGATCTCAATCGCCGGTGTCTTCTGCCCTTCCAGGCGATACGGATTCACTGAGTTCAGCAGGTACACCGGGTTCTTGCGAACAATCTCAGCCAGCATCTTCACGCAGCCATCGAAGTCCGTTTTGAGCTGCACGGTCAGTGCGCCGTAATCCATCGACTGAGACAGCTTGCCCCAGGCAATCTTGCCCTCGGGAATGAAGACAATCGCGTTCAGTCCGGCACGCGCAGCATATGCCGCCATTGCAGCCGAGGTGTTGCCCGTAGACGCGCAGGCGACCCACTTGAACCCACGTTCAGCAGCTACGGAAAGCGCCGTCGTCATGCCCGTGTCCTTGAACGAGCCTGTGGGATTCATGCCCTGATGTTTGGCCAGTAGAAAATCCAGCCCCAGCAGTTTGGCCGTACGCGGCAGGTCGTACAACGGCGTACTGCCTTCGCGCAGCGTCACCGCATTCGCGTCGTCTCGCAGAATGGGCAGCAGTTCACGATAGCGCCAGACGCCGCTGGCGTCGATGGGCAGCGTGGAATCACGCCGCTCGGCCCACAGGTGTTTCAGGGCCTGGGGGTTCGGGCGAAACTGCGCGCCGTTCCCCTTCGTCTCGCTCCAGGGATACTCTATCTCGTAGAGTTCGCCGGTTGCCGGATCGCGGAAATCGCTGCTAACTGCATCGGGAGCAATCCGCTCGCCACTTCCAATGCATCGAAGCTGATGTGAAACGAATGTCATGGGTAACTCTAGGGTATCGCACTGTGAGCCTTCGCCTTGTAAACACCGTCCTATTTCTTTGGCTGGCAGCACTTATTGCCGCACCACTCCGCGCACAAACGAGCGTTTCCGATAAGGAAGTCATTGTCGCCGCCGCCGCGGACATGGAGCCTGTCCTCACCGCCTATGCCCCGCTGTTTCAACAGCAGACCGGCATCCAGATCAAAGCCAGCTATGCTGCGTCTGCCGCATTGTTGCAGCAGATTCAGAACGGCTCGCCCGCTGACATTTTTTTCTCCGCCGACTACTCCTTCGCGGAACAGGCTGTCGCCTCCGGCCTGGCTGTTGAGAAATCTCCCGTTCCCTACGCCAAAGGTCTGCTCGGTATCTGGACGCGCAATGATTCACCTTTGCCTAAACCTCTCACCATCGACGCACTCTCGCACAACAGCCTGAAATCTGTTGCCGTGGCCAATCCCGACCGCGCACCCTATGGCCGCGCCGCTATCGCCGCGCTAAAACACATGAAGCTGTACGATTCCCTGGCACCTCGCATTGTGCAGGCCAACAGCGTTGCCCAGGCCGGGCAGTTCGCGCTCAGCGGCAATGCACAACTTGCCTTCATCTCGCAGACCATGGCGGTTACACTTGCCTACAAAAGCACTGGCACATTCACACTGATTCCCTTCGCCCAATACCCACCCATCGTGCAAACCGCCGTCACACTGAAGAACGGTAAACATCCGCAGGCTGCGCAACTCCTGCTGCAATTCATCCTCAGCGACAAGATACAGAACGACCTGGAAAGCAAAGGCCTGAAGCGCGTGAACTGATTTTTTGGGGAAGCTCAGTTCTCCGTTGGTGCTGTTACTTTTTCAATTACCATCGTTTCAATGGTGGTGCTCCGACGCATCATCTTCAATCCCAACTCACCTTCAAAGGTCATTCGCAAAACTGCCTGCGGATCGGCGTGAATCTCTGCTGCCTGATCCACATATGGATGAAAATCCAGGGTGAAATCATACTTTCCCGGTAGTTTCGTTTCATCTACCAGCGGCGCTCCCAGAGGATCGGACATGTACATTACAAAGTCCTGTAAGGTCCAGTCGTGCGCCACCATTCCCATCGCCGAATTCTGATGCCACGCATCGCCGTCCTGCGCGGCTGGCTTCATCTTTTTCAATCCCTGTGGCCCAACCGTCAGCACGTAAGTCATCGTCTCCTTTGTGCCGCGATGAAAGCGCAAACCAAAACGCTCAGCCAGAAGCCCTTGCAGCAACACGCGCATCTGGTCTTCGGTTGCGGATGCATCCGTCTTCGCCACAATGTCATAGTGCTGTGTGTCCATTCCATCCAGCTCCACGATCTGCGCACGCTGCACGCGATACGCCCATTTGATGCAGGTAATCAGCGTGACATCGTGCATGTGTAACGTGCCGTTCTGCACCTGCGTTTCGCCGTCGCGTTCAAACCGAACATCTCCGCTGCTCTGATGGATGCTGGCCACATCAAACGAAGCTGGTTGCGCCAGTGCAGCCGTTGCGCTGAAAAACATCGTAAGCAGAAGCAAAATTCGCATGCAGATCTTTACGCACACGCCGCAGCAACAGTTCCGTAAATTTCACATATACGCAGCAGAATCATGGGCGATGCAAACTCTTGCGGGACACACATCCCAACCGTGCTCGCATGCAGGTGTTCCTTCACTCCCGTACACTCAAACGCGTGGACTTCACCGCGCTTCTGCTCACGCTTGAACTCGCAGCAGTCACGACCGCCATCCTGCTGCTGATTGCCATTCCGCTGGCCGGATGGATCGCGCTGGCAAAAACACCCACGCGCCACATTGCAGAGGCCATCGTCGCCCTTCCACTGGTTCTACCGCCCACTGTGCTCGGCTTTTACCTTCTTGTAGGACTCGGCCCCGCAACCGCATTCGGTCGCGCCATTACCGCACTGCTCGGACACACACTGGCCTTCTCCTTTGCAGGATTGGTCGTCGGCTCTGTCATCTATAGCTTGCCGTTTGCGGTGCAACCCATAGTTGCAGGATTGCGTGCCGTCGAACCTGCTTATCTTGAAGCCGCATCCACCCTCGGAGCTTCGCCTCTGCGTGTGTTCGCACATGTAGCGTTGCCGCTGGCAAAGACCTCCGTACTCGCAGCGGCAGTCCTCACCTTTGCCCATACCATCGGTGAATTCGGAGTAGTGTTGATGCTCGGCGGCAGTATCCCCGGCCGCACGCAGACACTCTCTATCGCGCTCTACAACCTGGTGGAAAGCGGGGACTTCGCACAGGCCAATCGCCTTGCGCTTCTACTGCTCATCCTCTCCACCGCGGCGTTGCTGCTGCTCTACACATTGCCTCTCTTCAGGAGGCGTCATGGCTGAACCAAACAACATCACACCCAGCGCGCACACACTCAACACGCAATGCCACGCCACGCTCGGTACCTTGCATCTGGCCGCGGAGTTCCGCATCACCAAAGCGTGGACCGCGATCTTCGGCCCATCGGGCGCGGGGAAATCGTCTTTCCTACGTTTGATTGCAGGACTCTGGAAGCCACAGAACAGCAGCGTACAACTCGATGACAACGACCTGACATACACGCCTGCACATCAAAGACGCATTGCTTACATCGCGCAACAACCTGCTTTATTTCCGCACATGAGCGTACGCCAGAACATTGCATTCGCATGTGCGAATCAATGCGCGGACAGCGAAGCCTCCATCGCGCAAATGCTGCAACTCTTTCAACTGGATTCACTCGCTACCACAAAGCCAACAGCGCTCTCCGGCGGTGAACGCCAGCGTGTTCTGCTGGCACGCGCACTCGCATCCCAACCGCGATTTCTATTGCTCGATGAAGTCTTTACCGGCATGCATCGCACATTGCGCGACACGCTTCACACCCGGCTGCGCGAATATTGCAGCGCACACAACATCGCCGTGCTCTCTGTAACCCACGATGTACCCGAAGCCCTGCTGCACGATGAAGTTCTGCGCATCGATAACGGACGCATCACCGCGCAAGGCCCACCACATGAAGTGCTCGCAGAAGAACGCAGCGCGCTGCTGCAACAACTGCAATAAAACTACAGACCGAGGCTGACCGGTTCCTGCTCCAGAACGATCCCGTACTCGCGTTGCACCGTATCGACAATGCGTTGCTTCAGCGCCAGAATCTCTGTCGCCGTTGCGCCGCCACGATTGATCAACGCCAGCGTGTGTCGCGAAGAGATGCCAGCCGCACCCATGGCATAGCCGCGCACAAATCCAGCCTTCTCCAGGAGCCATGCCGCAGGCAATTTCACACGATCTTCACCCGCAGGCCAGTGCGGAATTTCATTCACAGGAATACCCGCTGCCTCGGAAACCTTGAGCAGAATTTCCGTCGGCACTACAGGATTGCGGAAGAACGATCCAGCCGAACGCGAGTTTGGATCGCCCGCATCGACCACCATGCCTTTGCCACGACGAATCGTCCGCACTGCATCCGCCACCTCCGTCAGAGAGGGCTTCCGCTCACCCGCAAAATGCTTCTGCAAGTCGGCATATTTCAGGCAGGACACAGCGCCATTGCGCAAACAAAAATCCACGCGCGTCACAATGTATCGCCCACGCTCCGACGTATTCAGAATGCTCGTACGATACGCAAAACCGCACGCCGCATTCGTCAACGAAACAAAGCTGCTCGTCTGCAAATCGAAGCAGCGAACACTGACTATCGTTTCGCTCACCTCCTGCCCATAAGCGCCTACGTTCTGCACCGGCGTGCCGCCCACGGTTCCGGGGATGCCCGCAAGACACTCCACGCCTTGCAGATTGTCTTCGACTGCGCGTTGCACAAAACCATCCCACACCTCTCCGGCAGCCACGCGCAGCAAGTCGCCCTCGCGCTCCACGCCGCGAATCGCCATGTGCAACACCAGCCCGGCAAAACCATCCTCTGCCACCAGCAGGTTGCTGCCGCCGCCCAGCACAAATAAAGGCACACCGCGTTCCCGCGCAAACGCAATGGACTGCACCACGTCGTCTTCCGACACGGCCTCCGCAAACCAGCGAGCCTTACCGCCTACACCCAGCGTGGTATACCGCGCCAGACCGACATTTTCTTCCACCTGCATACCCTTTTGAGGCTACCAGCGAATCCGCCCGCTGAATCCAGTCTTCCCCTCCGCGCATCCGTTTAGAATCAAGGTTAGAAACGCCACGGGCTTTCACCCCGTTTTGGCATGGAGGAAAGCATGTACCCAGAGATTATGGTGATCCCGATGCGCGAGGAGCTTACCCGCGCCGGTATCCAGGAAGCACGCAGCGGCGAAGAAGTGGAACAGGCGCTGGCCAAGCCTGGAACCACCATGGTGGTTGTGAACAGCGTATGCGGCTGTGCCGCAGGCAAGATGCGCCCCGGCGTGCGCATGGCGCTGCAGAACGCCAACAAGCCCGATCAGAGCATCACCGTGTTCGCCGGGCAGGATCGCGACGCCACCGAGAAGGCCCGCAGCTACTTCGGCGGCCATCCGCCGACATCGCCTGCCATCGCGATTCTGCGCGACGGCCAGTTGATCTACCTGCTGCAGCGTTCAGCCATCGAAGGCTCCAACGCCCCGGCCATTGCACAGGAACTGGCCCGCGCATTCGACGCCTACTGCGCTCCTGCCAACGCATAAACGCGTTCGCAACGAAAACCGAGCGGGAGGCATTTTTGATGCCTCCCGCTTTTTTGCGCTCAAGCCTTCCCGCCTCCTGCCGATACAACAAATGTGAGCCAGACAGCGAACCAACCAGTGCCCACACCTGCTGCACAGGATCAGGAACAGCGATCCTGGCGGCTCGACAACGTCGTCCGCGGCCACGTACTTTCCGTGCTGACCCGGTGCGACGGAAACAAGCTGCGGGCGGCCGAGGTGCTCGGCATCAGCCGCTCAACGCTTTACCGCATGCTGGACACCTTCTCCGTAATGGCGTCTACGTAAATGCCGCAGAAAGCCGCAGAAGTAGCACACATCCGCTACACTGCGGCTTATGCGTTCCTTTTTCATCACGGCTGTCGCAACTGCCTCCCTCACCCTCGCATCCGTTTCTTTCTCCCCGGCTCTCGCACAGCAACCGGCCCCCGCCGCGGAACGCTCGCGCGCATTGAATAAGATTTTTTCCGACTACTGGCAATGGACACTCAAGCAATCGCCTGAACAAGCCACCTTCTTCGGTGACAATCGCTACAACGACAAGTGGAGCGACTTCAGCGCCTCCGCCTACAACTCCGCGCTTCAGCACCAGGCCGAGGTCATCACCGAGCTTGGCGCCATCTCCACCGCCGACCTGCCGGAGCAGGAACAGCTCTCCTCCACTCTGCTGATGAAGCAGCTGCTCGACGCACAGGACGGCTCCCGCTTCAAACCCTGGGAGATGCCCGTCACCCAGTTCAGCGGCCCGCACATCGATATGCTGTCTGTGCTGAACGTCATGCCCTTTCAGACCGTGGCTGACTACGACAACTACATTGCCCGCATGAACGCCGTGCCGCATGTCTTCGCACAGGTGCAGGAGTCGATGGATGCCGGCATCTTCGACAGCCGCACCGAGCCCCGTCTGCTGATGGAAAAAGCCCTGTCGCAAGTGCAGAAGATTGCCACTGCAAAACCGGAAGAAAGCGCATGGGCCGCACCACTGGCCAAGATGCCTGCCTCCATTCCTGCGACCGACCAGAAGCGCATCCGCAAGGACGCCATGGACGCGATCACGCAAAAGGTTCTGCCCGCCTACGACCGCTTCGGACGCTACCTGAAGGCGCAGTACATTCCCAAGGCGCGCACCACGCTTGCCGCCACCGCTCTGCCCGACGGCAAGGACTACTACAACTACCAGATCCGCATGCTCACCACCACCACGCGCAATGCCGACCAGATTCACCAGCTCGGCCTGGACGAGGTAAAGCGCGACGAAACCGAAATGTTGGCCATCGCAAAGAAGTATGGCTTTAACGACCTGAAGAGCTTCAACGAACACCTGAAGAACGACCCAAAGCAGCACCCCACTTCGGCCGATCAACTCGTCGAAGCCTACAAACGTCCGCTCGAAGCAATGAAGGCCAAGCTGCCCGAACTCTTCGGACGGCTCCCCAAGGCACCGCTTGAAGTGAAGCCCACGCCAGCCTTCCGTGCAGCCGACGCCGCACCCGCTGACTACGAGCAAGGCACCCCCGACGGCAAGCGCCCCGGCGTCTTCAACGCCAACACCTACGACTTCGCCTCGCGCACCCTCTACACCACCGAGGCCATCGCGTACCACGAAGGCATCCCCGGCCATCACCTGCAAATCTCCATAGCGCAGGAGCTCACCGGCATCCCCGAATTTCGTAAGCAGGGCGGCTACACCGCGTATGTGGAAGGCTGGGGTCTCTACTCCGAACGCATGGCCAAGGACGCAGGCTTCTATACCGATCCGCTCAGCGATTACGGCCGCCTGCAAGCTGACATCTGGCGCGCCATCCGCCTCGTGGTCGATACCGGCGTCCACAGCAAGGGCTGGACACGCGACCAGATGGTCGATTACTTCCACCAGCATTCGGCCATTGACGAAGCCAGCATCCAAGCCGAAACGGATCGCTATATCGCATGGCCCGCTCAGGCGCTGGCCTACAAGAGCGGCCAGCTAAAACTGCTGGAACTGCGCGAGCGGGCCAAGCAAAAGCTAGGCGTAAAATTCGACATTCGCAACTTCCACGACGAGGTGCTCGACTCCGGCTCATTGCCGCTCGACATCCTCGAAAAACGCGTCGACGCATGGATTGCCGCAGGCGGTCCACCCCAACCGCGCTCCTGATCTCACACGCTGCAAAACCACCGAAGCCCTGCTTAACCCTCACGGTTCAGCAGGGCTTCTTCATTTCACGTGCAGCCTGAAACCTCACAAAGTCGCAAGCAGGCGCGCGCTCTTTAATCGCTCTTCGAGATGCCGTTCCAATACGCTCACCGCAAACCGTCTCAGTTCATTCAGTGCGCCTCGCGCTAGGCCACCCTGCTCGATCAACTGCGGCAGTGGCTCACGAAAAATTTTCCCCGCCACACTTACAGCTTCAGCCGACAGCACAACCGATCCATGCGGACGCACCTTCTCGCTAAACACACCGTCACGCAATGGTGAATAGTACACCGCGCCATTCTGCAGCGACTCCCTGCTCAAAGTGCAACGTGCAAGGTCGGGCATCCAGCCCAGAAGACGCGTCACCCACAGCGCAAAATACGTCACCGAAACCGCCGTTGCACCACGCCTTAGCTGCGGAGCCACACTCACCGCAAGGCGAAATACATCGTCCTCCGGCGCGCGATCCGGCAACGCACCTTCCAGTATCTCGGCAAGAAATGCCAGTCCTGCGGCGCGTGTGTAATCCACCGGCTCCTTCAGCGGCGACCACAAAATTTCCAACCGATCCAGCCGCACTACATCCTGCTGCAGACGCTCCACCCAATCCGCCAGCGCGTATGTCATTGGCTCCAGAGCGCCACCAAACCTGCGCCGCGACTTCATGGCATGCCGCGCCACACCGCGCACCACACCCTGCTCGCGCGTAAACAACGCAACCATCACGTCCGCCTCAGCAAACGGCCATGTGCGAAGAATAATCGCTTCGGATTGGTGAGCGGTCGGCACAGATCAGGAAACGTCGATACAAGACAGCGTATAACGAAGTATCTCGGCGTCCACAGTGGCAAGCACAAGCCCTTCATGCATTGCCTGCGCAACCAACATGCGATCAAATGGATCGCGATGAAGTAAAGGCAGACTGGCAGTGAGTATCGCGTGAGAGGACGTGACATTCACTTCACGATAGTCAAGGTCGCTCAGTCCATCGCGTAGAAGAACAGGATTCGCGAGAAAGGTATTCGAGTGTTTTGCTGCCTTGATGGCTACCTCCCACTCGCAGAACTGAATGCAAAATCATTGCGCGAATCTTCGAGAAGTTGCCGTGCTGCTGTGCTTAACCGCTGTGGCTCAAAGCTCGACCACAACAGCAGATGGGTGTCCACCGGTTCTCCACCCTGTTCAATCACCAGCGTCTCGCCACCCTGGACGCGTTTCAGCAACTCAGGTAAATCATGCTGTACCTGCTCTGTCGTGACTGTCGTCATAACGAACGCCTCCTTGCCAGCAGTGTACTCCCAAAGCCGAAGCTGCACTCTCAATGCAAAAAACGCGCAGCATTCAAGCTGCGCGTTCTCCTGTTGCCGATAGCTTTCAGAAAAGCCTAGCGACCGTAGTGGTCAGCAGCCTTCTGTGCAAAGTCCACCCACTTGTCCGGCAGATCGTCTGCTGCGTAGATTGCGCTTACCGGGCAAACCGGAACGCAGGCGCCGCAATCAATACACTCGACCGGGTCGATGAACAACTGCTCCGAGCCGTCGTATCCATCCTCGCCCTTCTTGGGGTGAATGCAATCAACCGGGCACGCATCGGCGCAGGCCGTGTCCTTGGTGCCGATGCAGGGTTCTGCGATGACGTATGCCATAGTGGTAAATCCTTTCAGAGCTACAAATGTGTGGCCTGCGACTGCTCCCTCAAACAGTTTTTTAGGCTTCGTAACAGATGATAACAGCAGTCAAATTCGGACTTTTGCGGACGGATATCCTACCGGCTCCCTGCCGCCCGTTCCGCCTCTTCCCTGCGCTGCCGAAACTCCTCTGGAGTAGGAATCGACACGAGATTCCGCCCCGCAAACATATCGGCAAATAAAGCGCGCACCTCGCCGCCGATCTGCCCGTTCGTGGCCAGAACCTCCTTCGAATCCAGTCGAAACGCCGATCCATCAAAGCTCGACATCTCGCCACCCGCCTCCGTCACCAGCAGCGAACCCGCTGCCGTATCCCAGGGGTTCAGATTGAACTCCCAGAAGCCTTCCAGCCGTCCGCACGCCACATACGCCAGGTCCACCGCCGCCGCACCCGCACGCCGCACACCATGCGTACGCAGAGTGAACTCATGGTAGAAGTGGATGTTCGGACTCTCATGCCGCTTGCGCGAAGGAAAGCCTGTCGCCAACAGCGCTTCCTGTAGCAACTTCTGCTTCGACGCATGAATGCGTCGTCCGTTCAGATACGCGCCCTTGCCACGTTCCGCCACAAACATCTCGTCGCGCATCGGCTCGTAGATCACTCCCGCCACCATCACGCCGTCTTCTCCCTCGGGCGTGTTCGCCGGCCTGTGTTCCAACCCCATCGACACGCAGAAGTACGGAAAGCCATGCGCAAAATTCGTCGTGCCGTCAAGCGGGTCGATATACCAACGATACTCCGCATCCAGCCGCTGGCGCGTACCTTCCTCACCGAACACACCATGCTCCGGAAACGCCTGCTTCAACTGTTCGCCGATCAGCTTTTCGCTCGCACGATCTGCCTCGGTCACAATGTCCACATCGCCCTTGAACTCTGCGATCACACCGCGTTCATAGTAGCTGCGCAACAAGCCACCGGCTTCGCGTGCAATGGCAGCGGCTGGCACCACAAAAGAAAATTCTTTCGGATCAAACTCACTCATAGCCAGACCAGTCTAGTGCTTATATCTATCTTTTGTCGTCACACACATCGTTACAACAGCCGGTGATTTCAAAGTGTGAAAGCCCACTACACAAAAGCTCAACGTGCATCCGCATAATATCCGGCCCTGCTGCGCACCGACAAAGTCTTCGCCAGGTCTGTGTCGTTCAAGGTCACGCTGATCCTGCGAAAGCTCGAATCCTGCCCGCGTTTGGGTGCGTAATAGCTAAGCAGATATTGATTGCGAAGATCGTCCGATAGGTGTGCAAACGCCGTCTTCAAATCCTGCTTCTGCGTAACGTAAAAATACTTGCCGCCTGTATCCTCGGCCATCTGGATCAGCGCATGTTCACCGGCGACGTTGCGTCCCGCATCGGCAAGAATCGGCACAACGATAATCGGATAGATCGCCGCACCGGCGCGCTGCGCCTCAGCTACGGCCTTCTGATAGCCAATCTCCTTGCGGATCGAGTTATCACCACCGTCCGTAATCAGCACCAGCACGCGGCGTCGCGTGGCATCCTTCTTCGCTTCGGTTAATCGCTCGCTGGCCACATACACAGCATCGTACAGCGCCGTGTCCTCACCCTTTGCCAGCCGCTTCAAACCATCGTCAATCCTGCGCCAGTCGTTCGTGTAGGAGACCATCTCGTTCGCTTCATATGAGAAGGCAATCAGGTCCATCTCGTCTTCGGGACGCAGCAACTCCTGCGCAAACTTCTTTGCCGCATCGCGTTCCACCTTGAACTGCGAAAGCACTGAGCCGGATGTATCCACCGCCATCACAATCGACAACGGCGTGCTGGCCTCGCGTTCAAAGATGGCGATCTTCTGCGTGCGACCGTCTTCCTTCACAGTGAAGTCTTCCTGCGACAACCCCACAACACCCGCGCCATGCGCATCCGTAACATTCACCGGCACATTCACCAGCCGCGTATCCACACGGATCACCGGCACATCCTGTGCCAGCACAGGCAATGCGACCAGAAACAACGCAGGCAGGAGATAACGAAGACACTTCACGAAAGGAAAACTCCGGGAGCAATCACACACCTTGCTCTTATTGAACTGTGACGATCTTTTCACGGTAAGCAGTTACACAAACTCCGCAGGAAATGGCTCGCCGTCCACCCACACTGAGCCATCCACAAAGTGCTCTTTCTTCCATACAGGCACCTGCTTTTTCAGCGTGTCGATCAACCAGCGGCAAGCTTCAAACGTTGGACCGCGATGCGCCGCGGCCACAGCGATCAGTATGCTCGTCTCGCCGACCTCAAGCCGTCCCAACCGATGCACCATTGCCACCTCGCGTACAGCAAAGCGTTGTTTTGCTTCGGCTGCAAGTGAGCGCATCTGCGCCAACGCCATCTCCTCATACGCCGAATACTCCAGGTACAACGTCTTCCGTCCACGCGTGTTGTTCCGCACAATGCCATCAAAGACAGTGACTGCACCGTCCTCGCCAGCCTTCAGCACATCCGTAATCACCTTTGCGTCAATCGCATCACGCGTCAGTTCAACTCGCATGAACATCTCCTCGATGCTCCGCGATCCGCAACCTGTTTCGACTCTTGTAACTCACATCCGCACGCAATACAGCATCACTACCACCGCTCACCGGAGGCAGCAACGCCACTTCATCTCCCGCATGCAACTCAGCAGAACCCCTCGCATATTGCTGATTCACGGCAACCGCAATCTTCTCCCAAAGCAACGCAAGCTCCGGCGACAACACACGGTAATAACTCACCACATCCGCCACCGTTCTCCCAGGGAACTGCTCCAGCATCTCTTCCGAGCCAAACGTGTCGCGCAAAACACCAAAGAAAAGCACACGCAACTGCATGCATTCAGCATACGTCTGACCTGCGATAGCGCGCATCGCTTTGCGTACGATCCCATTCATTTTCGATTGACGGAATGCAGTGCCACGACAGGTATTCCAATACCAACCATCGGTCCACTGTATTGGATCAACCTTCTTCGTCCTGCGATACTGCGCCAGTCGGTGAGACCACCATGCGGATCGCGACCTTCTTTCGGTATTGACTTTGGCACAGTTTCTTTGCCACATTTGTTTTCGTTGCAGCAGACTTTGCCATCAGCAACTCCGTTCTTCCAACATTACGAGCATTCTCGATTACACAAAAGAACATCAATAACTCGCATGCAAAAGAAAAACGTGCGACCTTATTCAGACCGCACGTTCTCTTTTGTTGTGGTTTGCAATTACGCGGCCTGGTGTACCAGTTCATCGCGCAGTTGTTCGTCCTTTTTTAAGTCGCGCACCGTGTGCGGCAGGGCGACTGCCAGCACATCTTCAATGCGAGATGCATAGTGGATGGTAATGCCCTCCGTCTGGTCCGCCGTAAGGTCTTCTTCGACATTCGGCTTTACATCAATGGGCAGAATCACATCCTTCACACCGGCGCGTTTCGCAGCAAGGAACTTCTCCTTGATGCCGCCCACCGGCAGCACATTTCCGCTCAGTGTAATTTCGCCCGTCATCGCCAGCAACGGACGCACAGGTGTATCCGTCAGCAGGCTTACGATAGCGGTCGCCATGGTGACACCGGCGCTTGGACCGTCCTTCGGAATGGCACCCGCCGGAACATGCAAGTGAAGATCAATATCCTTCAACACATCTTCATCCAGGCCGATCGTGGTTGCATTCGACCGCACCCACGTAAGCGCCGCCTGCATGCTCTCCTTCATCACATCGCCAATCTGACCCGTGATCTGAAAGTTGCCCTTACCCTTCATCTTGTTCGCTTCAATGAAGAGCACGTCGCCACCCACCGGCGTCCATGCCAGTCCCACCGCAACGCCTGCGCGCTTGGTGCGTTCGGCAATCTCGGTGTCCACGCGTACCTTGTAACCACCAAGGAACTCGCGCACGACTTCCGGCGTTACCGTCAGCGTCTCCGTCTTACCTTCCGCGATGCGACGCGCCTGCTTGCGGCAGACCGTCCCGATCAACTGCTCCAGCTTGCGCACGCCCGCCTCGCGCGTGTAGTGACGAGCAATGATACCCAGCGATTCGCGCGGGAAGACAATCTTAGGCTCTGCCTTCGGAGTCTCCGGCAACTGCGATTCCGGTACGACGGATTCAGGATCAACAGCAGCCTCAGAGGATTCCCTGTTCCCAGTTCCCTGTTGGCTGTTCCCTGCCTCACTGCCGTCGATACCGTTTTCCCTGATCTGGCGCGGCACCAGGTAACGCTCCGCAATGTTGATCTTCTCCTCCTCGGTGTAACCGGTGAGCTCGATGATCTCCATACGATCCAGCAACGGCGCCGGAATCGGATCGAGCTGGTTCGCCGTGCAGATGAACAACACCTTGCTCAGATCGAACGGCTGATCCAGATAATTATCGCGGAAGGTCGAGTTCTGTGCAGGGTCCAGCGTCTCCAGCAGCGCCGCCGCTGGATCGCCACGAAAATCGCGGCCCAGCTTGTCGATCTCGTCCAGCATGAATACCGGATCGTTCGTCTCCACACGCTTCAGGTTCTGCACAATCTGGCCCGGCATGGCGCCGATATAGGTACGACGATGTCCGCGAATCTCAGCCTCATCGTGCATGCCACCCAGGGAGATACGGGCAAACTTGCGTCCCAGTGCGCGCGCAATCGACTTACCCAGCGAAGTCTTACCCACACCCGGAGGTCCGACAAAGCACAGAATCGGCCCCTTCATATCCGGCTTCAAACGACGGACAGAAAGGTAATCCAGGATGCGTTCCTTCACCTTCTGCAGGCCGTAATGGTCTTCGTCCAGAAAGGAGGCAGCCTCTGAAATATCCACCTGCTTGCCGCTCGATTTCGACCACGGCAGCACAGCCAGCCACTCAATGTAGCTGCGCGTCACGGCATAATCGGGTTGCGCCGGATTCATCCTCTGCAAACGGCTCAGCTCCTTCAGAGCTTCCTTCTTCGTCTCCTCCGGCATACCGGCGGCTTCAATCTTTTCCTTCAGCTCGGTAACGGCCTTGTTCGAGTCGTCACCTTCACCCAGCTCCTTGGAGATGGCCTTCATCTGCTCGCGCAGGTAGAACTCGCGCTGCGACTGCTGTACCGCGTCCTGGACCTCGTTCTGAATCTTCGAACGAAGCTGCTGCACCTCAATCTCTTTCACCAGGTGCTTGTGCAGGCGCTCCATGCGCTCGGCAACATCGATGGTTTCGAGCAGATCCTGCTTGTCCATCGTGGTCAGAAACGGCAGCGACGAGCTGATGAAGTCCACCAGTCGGCCAGGCTCATCAATGTTCAGCGCAATCGTCTGCAAGTCGTCCGACAATGTAGGCGACGACGCCACGATCTGCTGGAATTGCGACACCACGTTGCGTTGCAGTGCTTCCAGCTCGGGCGTCTTGCCGAGGTCGCCGTCGGGGATGGTTTCAAAGGTGGCGGTCAGGAACGGCGTGTGTTGTTCGAAGTCGCCCAGCCGAATGCGTTCCGTGCCTTCCGTAAAGACAAAGAGGCTCTGGTTGGGCATCTTCACCACCTTGTGGATGGTGGCAAGCGTGCCCGTCTGGTGCAGCTCGCTGGCTTCCGGCGCGTCCTGCCGCGCATCCTTCTGCGCGACCACAAGGATCGTCTTCTCGTCTCCCAGTGACTGGATCAACTGGATAGAGCTGTCGCGACCCACCGTCAGCGGTAGAACCGCGTGCGGAAAAAGCACTGTATCGCGGACAGGAAGGACGGGTAGAGCGCGCGTGCTGCGCTTGCGGTCTGGGTCAGAGGCCGTGGGCTGAATCACGCTGACAAAATCGTTAGGCATAGTTGAGTGTCCTTCCATCAGATATTCTCACACATCTGATGCAATAAATATCCCGGGGATTCATTCCTGTGCAGATGGCCGATACCTCCTCTCCCAAATCGTCTCGGAGAATGTCTACAGCCTTATCGGCCACAACGCCCATTTCTTTGGTGGATGCGGAAAGAATTCTCCCTGGCACCCCTATATCCACCGGATATCGCGCTAACATGCGCCGTCCAGCCTATAGAGCGCCAGACGGATTTACTCGCCGGGAACGCTTGCCGAGGTATACCGGCCCAGCTCTGTCACCTGCCGGCACCGTTCCCGCAGCACCTCCAGAACCTTATCTGCCTTGTCTTCGGAATCTATCTTTAGATCAATAAAAAAGATGTACTCCCATGGGTGGCCCGGGACAGGGCGCGATTCAATCCTGGTCAGGTCGGCCCCAATGGGCACCAGTGCCTGTAGCGCCTCAGAAAGCGACCCCGGACGATGCGGCAGGTCAAAGGCCACGGTCATCTTGTTAATCTCGGCTGCCGGTGCGCGCAGGCTGGCCACATCCTCTTCCCGCACCAGCAGGAAGAAACGGGTAAAGTTCTTGGGATCGTCTTCCAGCCCGCTCTGCAATACCTCGGCACCATAGACCTCAGCGGCAAAGGGAGCGGCAATGGCGGCCGCGTCCTGGGCGCGTGTCTCTATCAAATGCTTTACCGCACCGGCCGTATCGTAAAAAGGAACGGCCTCAAGCCCGCGGTTGTCGGCAAAAAAACGTCTGCATTGCGAGAGCGCCACCGGATGCGAAAGCACTCGCCGGACATTCTCCATCCGCACACCGGGAGCGGCCATCAGGGTATGCCGTATGCGCAGAGAACATTCACCCGCAATGCGTACGCCATAACGCAACAACAGATCGCTGTGGTCGGCAACGGCGCCGTGCAGGCTGTTCTCTACCGGAAGCACGGCGGCATCTGCCTCGCGGGATTTTGCCAGCCTCTCAAAGACCTCCACCGAGATCGAGCAAGGCAAAAGCTCTGCCTCGCCCAATAACTCATGCGTAGCCAAATGGCTGTTCGATCCCGGCTCTCCCTGAATAGCTATCCTGCGCAATCCGTCTTCTCCTCCGCCACCGTGTTTGATGCACGATGACCCAGTACATGTTTTCACTGCAACAGACAACTCACCAAGTTTACCCAGCAACTATGTTGGTGTGACTTGCGCCACGCGAATTTCGCGCGCAAATCCTATCCCCCGGCTACACAGGCCGGAGATTCTGGAGTGACAAACATGCTTTGGACGATCACGGTAATTCTTCTGGTTCTGTGGCTGGTTGGCCTGGTAAGCGGCTCCACATTGGGCGGCTGGATTCACATTCTTATTGTGCTAGCCATCATAGTCCTCATCTTCAATCTTCTCAACGGCCGCAGAACGCTGTAGGAGAAGAGCGCAGAATGCAAACGGGTCGGCGATATTCCTTGCCGACCCGTTGCTTTTCAAACGCGATGTATTCGCTTAATGCGCATGTATATTTCGCACGGCAATATCCGCAGCCACAGCCACAAAAAACACCACCGAGATAATACCGTTCAGCGTAAAGAACGCTGCGTTCATCCGGCTGATATCCGCAGGTGAAACCAGGCTGTGTTCATACAGCAGAAGCGCTGCCACCAGAGCCACACCTGCAATCGCAATCGGTCCCAGGTGAAACAGCACAACAAGCCACACCAGCAGGGCGAGCATCACCAGGTGCATGCCTCGGGCCATCGCAAAGGCTCCACGCAGACCGAAGGCCTGCGGAACACTGTTCAAACCATTTGCGCGATCGTGGTCGTAATCCTGGCACGCATAGAGCACATCGAAGCCTGCCACCCATAACAACACGGCTACAGTCAGTACGACAACGCGAGCATCCAGCGAACCACGCACTGCCACCCACGCAGCCGAAGGCGCAATGCCAAGTGCCAACCCCAGGACAAGATGCGACCAGCGCGTAATGCGTTTCATATAGCTATAGCCCAGCACAACCGCAATCGCAATCGGACTCAGCAGCAGCGTAAGGTGATTCAACATGGCGGCACCTAACAGGAACACAGCCAGCGAGATCACGGTGAAGGCCGCTACAAACCCCTTACTCAGCAGGCCCGCAGGGATAGCGCGCATCTTTGTGCGCGGGTTCAAGCTGTCAATCTCCGCATCGGCCCAGCGATTAAACGACATGGCCGCAGTCCGCAGCGAGACCATGCAGACCACAATCCAGAACAGCGTGACTGCATGCGGCCAGCCATCGGCAGCCAGCACGGCACCGGTAAGAGCAAAAGGCAATGCGAAGATCGAGTGCTCCCACTTGATCATCTCCAGCGTAATCCGTGTGCTACGCCATGTGTGTGCAAGAGAAACGGCCATACATCTCTAGTGTATGGCCGTTCTGGATTTTTCCGAGCATAGTGACTTCTCTTCGTTTATTTGTCGGACTTCTCCGCTTGCCCCGTCACCTGTAGATTGTTCGTCACTTTGAATGCACCGGAAACACCGTTGGCACGTATCCCCGCAACATCTTTATCCGACTGACTCTCTACAACACCGGTAAGAGTAATGTCGCCATTCACCACCGTGATGCGAATCGGTTTGGCCGGGTCCATGCCATAACGTTGTAATAAAGGAAAACCATAGATAGCACGCGCCGCCGCCACACGAATGCGATCGTCGTTCGGTGAAAGCGGCGCGACTTCCATGTCGTCCACCACATCCTTCACGCCCGAAGTATTCTCCACCAGCGAGATTGCGGAAGCCTTGTCCGTCGGGCCATAAGCCACGCCGCCCAGCGTAACCACGCCCCCCTGCACCGCAACCGTAAAGCTGTTGAATGCAGTGGTGCCATACCCGACCCGATCGTAAGCAAGCTTCTCGGCAATGGAATCGCGCAGTGCAACATCGGATATCTCCGCGGCTGCTCCGGCAGGCTTCACCTCAATCTGGTTGCTTACCGCACTTACACCTTTTTTGTGGTGAATCTTATGTTCCGCGTCTTCCTTCACGGCATACAGATCGACTGTGCCGTTCAGTGTCACCACGCCGTTCTTCACCCTGGCACGCACGTCGGCAAAGCGCTTCGCATCGAGCGTTTTCAGTACTTCGTCCTGCACCTGCACATCGGAGAGCCTGCTCTGTGCCATTGCAGGCAACATTGCCGCAGCCAGCATGACCACAGCCAACGTGACAGTTGAACAGCGGATTATTTTATTCGCTCTCATATCCACTTCCATCTCCAGGCAGATGTCTATTTATACCGCTTGCGAATCTTGTACACGATGGAGAACACTCCGTTTTCATCTCGTGTGGCCACAATCGACTTGTTGTCGCTCAACCGATACTGCAACTGGATTAATTGTTGCGCAGAGGTATTCAAACTGGTCGCAAAGGTCACTGTAATCTGTCGCGTTAACTGCTGCTCCACCGTAATACGCGCCGACGATGTACCAATAGTACCCACATATGCCGGATCGATCTTCACCTTACCCGTACCGCCAAACAGTTTGTTCACGCGGTTCGACACGGTTGCATTTAACGCACCTCCGAGCAGGGCATTCGTTGTCGGGTCCTGCCCCTGCTGCTGTAGTTGTTGCGTATTCAGCGCAGCCTCTTCCTGCGTGCGTCCCAGAGCCAGCAGATTGAAGATATCGGCCTGCGAGAGCGGCGGCTCCGAGCGATATGTCAACTTAAAGTTCTTGGACGTGCCGTGTACGCCAATGGTTACATCGTAGTTCTCAACGCGCGCCGTCGCGTCCAGATCGATCACAGGATCAATGCGAATGGGATTGTTGAAATAGATCTGTCCACGCTGCAACTGGTAACGTGTGCTGGCAAAAGTTGCCGAGCCATCGTTCACGATCACCTTGCCCAGAACAGCGGGCACCGCTGCTGTGCCTCGCAATGAAAGATCCACAGTACCGGCCACACGCGCATAGCTGTTCTGGAAATCCAGCGCGGGCGAAGACTGCACATGCACGTTGAGCAGAATCTTGTTCAGCAGCGAATCCGGATCAGGCGGAGCAGAAACATCACTCGATGCTCCCGCCACCGAGGCAAAGTCAAACGTCTCCGCAAGCCCGAATCGAGTAATCAATACATTGCCCGAGAGTGTCGCACCGTCCATCGCCCCCTGCAAACGCAGCGTGGAATTCATTGTTGCCGACACACCGTAATACCGCACGCGTACCGCGGTTGCCGTGGCCTTCACATCGGCATAGAGTCCACCGCGGAGTTGTACAAATCCGTTCACTTGAATACGCCCGCCACCACTGGTTGCAGTCACGTTATCCAGCACTAACCGATCGTCGGAGAAAGTAGCGGAACCATTAACATTCGACAGGCCATTCGGTATCTGCTCCATCGCAAGATTTGCATTACTGAAATTCACCTTGCCGCCAAGTTCCGGCCTGGTCGTCGTGCCATTCGCCGTGACATTGAAACCCAGCGTTCCCGAAGCGATGATCTGCGAATTGAAGCGATGCGCAATGGCAGCATTCACATTGCCCGATGCCTTTGCATTGATAGCGCCACCCTGCGCCGGCAGCGGCTTGCCGTCCGGCGAAAACAGCTGTACCGATCCGGACGCGCGAACATCAGTTTCTGGTCCGGCTATGTGCAACTCATCCAGTCGAACCGCACCATTGCTCAACGCGGCGTGTACCGGAGCCGCAGCAGCAAAGGTCAAACCTTGCGTGGTGACCGACAGTGCATTCACTACCAACGTGCCGCTCAAAGCCTGCGGCTTACTGGCAGGCCCTTTCACATCCATCTCACCATTTGCGGTAGATGTGGCCTCGAAGGCCGATCCTGTTAGTTTCAGGATGGGGGCAATGTCCAGGTTTTCAAATGTGGTGCGTGCTTCCACCGGATAATCGCCAACCAGTTTCACCTGTCCGTTGACATCAATCTTCGACGTAAACAGATCGCTATGTGCTTTCAGGAAAACGGTACTCCCCCGGCTATTCACATCGGCGGTCAACTGCCCCACTGGCTGCTTCTTATAGGTTGCATCGGCCAGCCTCAGATGTGCCGTTAATCCGGGTGCTTCCAATGTACCGTTCGCATCGGCAACGAGTGTAACCATGCCATCTACAGGTATGTCGGATTTGCGCACTGCCAGTAAATTCGAGAGCCGGATCTTATTGCCCTGAAGATGGGCCAGCAGATGCTTTGTCTGCAGGTTGTATCCACCATTGCCGGTAAGCTCCGCTCCCTGTGCTTTCACGTTTACACGGTTCGCCGTCAACTGCTGGCCTTGCACACTGACATCCGCCACCACGGAGTCGAACGGTTGATCGTAGGCCACGCCATCACGCAATGTCACAACACCCGTACCGGTAAGATTGCCCAGTGTGCCGCTGGCATTCGCATGCACATTGGCGACACCTGTAATGGGCAGTGCTCCCTGCCCGGCAATCTCAAGCGCATCGTGAATCTGCGCATCGTCCAGTTGCACCTTTGCGTCCACCTGCGTCGCGTCGTCAAAGTCGTACGACACCTGCCTGCGTTTCACCACGCGATGCGGCTTGATGGAACCCGACACATTCAGCACAGCCGAGTTACGATGGAGAGTAGCGCTGCTCACCATGATTGCCGCCGGAGAATACTCGGCATCGGTCACAATAGAGTCAATCGCAACATCGCCCGCACTGCCCAGGTGCGCCGTCAGACCATTCGCCTGCAGATGCCCCTTAATATCAAGTTCCATCAATGGGCCTGAGGCAATGCCCTGAAAATGCGCCTCGCCATGCAACGACACCGGCAACGCGGCACTTCCCTTCTTGCCCTCACTCTCAAAGCCAACGGAGTGCAACACTGAATCAAACTCTGACAGATCGCGAAAATTTGCAGTCAGGTTCAAACGTGTGAAAGCATCGCCCTCCGCGACACCCAGCGTTCCACCTGCAAGAATGTCGGACGCAGGCGTGTGTGCTTCCACGCGATCAATCGCGACTGTTTCATTCACACCACGATAGGTCGCCTTCACGATACCGTTGAGAGGAATGTCCTGCGAAGCACCACGACGATGCTGATGCTGCGGCGCCAGTTTTAAATCGGCGCTTACGGTCACCGACCTGGGAAGATCATCGGTATTGCCGCCCCATTCCACATGCACCGGCCCATTCACAGCCGTATCAAAACCAAGGTCGGAGTAATGTCCCGGCTCCGTGACTTCGTTTATTGTGCGCAGTGAGATGCCGGCCAACTTCACATCGACATAAGCATGCGCGCGTTCCACCGGAGCGATAGCTGGAGAACCAGTAACAGGCGGTTTCGCCTGCACAACCTTCGCTGTAGCATTCGCAGTCTTTTGTCCTGCAACTACAGTAGGCGACTCTTCCGGAGCATCCGGAGGCACGACACCAAGCCAGTTGCTGATGCGCATGTCGCCAGCAATCGTGCCGCCGCCAGGCAGATTCAGAATCAACGAATTGAACAGAAGCTGCGTCGGTGTAACGTGCAACGCAACTCCTCCGTTGACTCCACTAACAGTGACGAACTCATCGTGATAACCGGCATCGTGCAGCTTCGCACTGCCAACCAGCAGATACCCCTTCTCGCACGCGGGACTGGGAGGAAGCTTTTTTGTGTCTGCCGGATTTTGTGCGGTATGGCGTCGCTGCCAGAAGTGTGGCTTCTTCTGCGCCACCTGCGGAGTTACATCGCAGGAGTTTCCTGCAAGATCAAGATCAACATTTCCGCCCGTTAATCCTGGGAATCCGCTAAGTACAGAGATCTGCGGGATCTCCACGCTGCCCTTCACACTCACATTCCAGATCGGCTTGTCGAAGTTTTCCAGGCGTGCCGTCGCATCCAGATGCGAACTCTTACCTGTATCGAAACGAACGCTCTGAATGTCGATCAGCTTGCGTCCGACTTCAGCCTTCACCGTGAGACGCGACTGCGCTTCCGGCATCGCCTGCATGCGCGTGCGTATATCACTGATGCCGATGTTGATGCCGTAATGATCTGTACGCCGGATGTAATTCACACCCACATTCAGGTCGCGTGCCGCAAGATCAAATGGAATGGCACGATCGTTCAGCAAAGCAACGCCATTCAGCAATTCAACTTTTCCAGCCTGTAGATCGAGCAGCGTATCCAGCACCGGTTCGTTGCTGGTGCTCTTCGTCTTCGGTACCGGCTGGTTCGTTGTACCGTCTTTATTGACGATGAGGTGAATCTGCGGCTTGTCCACATGCAGCAGCGCAAGCGTGATGTACTTCATCGCGCCCTTCGAATCTGTAGCTCGCGTGAACAGGCTCTTCAACGTGATTCGAACCAGGATACGATCGGCAGAAAGGTAAGGAGCCTGCCCCGGTCCTTCCAGCCCATGAATCACAAGGCCATCGGCCTCAACAGCCAGGTGCCACAGGCTGAACTGAACTTTTTGTAGATCGACCTTGCCGCCCGTTGCATCTTCCAGCGTGCTGATCAGTTGCGTGCGTACGCGGTTCTGAAAATCATCCGTGGTGGAATAGATTCCCAGTCCCACCAACAACACTGCAACCAGCAAAAAAAACGATCCTGCGATCCATGCAATGAGTCGCAGAGAGCCATATCTCTTTGCCTTTGCTTGCTTGTTCTCGTCATCCTGCGGAGAAGGCGTATGTGCGTCCAGCAAAGCCATCAGGGCGCCTCCTCATCGGGTTCCAGCATGCGCACATGGCCAGAATCGCGTAGCGTCTTCAACCACGAATCCATCATCGAACTCACCTGCTGTTGCAGAAGAATCTCCTGGATTCGGTCGCGAATAGAGTCAAGCGGTGGAGCGGTTGCGTGTTGTTTTGCATATTCGGGCAGCAACATGTCGTTGTAATACTGCTCTATCTGCTGATCGCTGATGCGAACGCCGCTGCGAAAGCGCTGCTCGATAAAGTGCAGAACTCCTATTCGCTGGCGCAACCGCGCGCGCAATTCATCTTTCGTAAATCCCTTGCTCGCAAGAAAGTGCATCCACCCGGCATTGCTTGCACAATCTGTGTGACCACACTCCGGCAGATCCTTGCGCAGATCGGATTCGTCGCGATTCACTTCATCATCCGAAACCGGCGTTACCGGGAAACCTGCCATCTGCTGCAATACCAGTGTGCGATCAATCAGACGCGTAATCGCCTGTTGCCGCGGTGTTTCTTCGCTGTTCACGCCATAAGGATAGAGTTGTGAAAAGCGCTCTTCCTCATCTACATCGCTCTCCAGCACCAGATCGCCGTTCACAATACCGACAATCCGATCGACAATTACACCACGCTCTGCCGGTTTCTTATGCGCATCCGCATTCGCCTGATCCTGGGCTTGCGTTGTTGCTGCCTGTGGAGAATCAACCTTCTGTTGTGCAGACACACAACTGCACACTGCCAGGGCACAGAGCATGTGCAGCAGATACGACCCGAACTGGCCCATCGAACGCGCCATCAAAAACTCTGTCCAATCGAGAAGAAGAATTGAAAGTGTCCGGACTGCCCCACGTGATGCGTCGGCACCTGCTGCGTATAGTCATCGATGATGGGATATATAGGCGGATTCAGGTTGTATGCAGCATCCAGACGAACCGGCCCCACCGGCGTGTTGTAACGAGCACCTAAGCCCACCGCATGCGAGAAGTAAGCAAAATCGCACGTGCCCACCGTAACAAACCCCGATACCTGGCGGCAGGTATTACGATTCGGCTGCTCAAACCGCGTGAACGATGGAAACACATCGCCAATGTGCAGGAACGAATTGCCCATATCGTGAAAAAGCACAAACGAAACACTGTCGCCCACAATGGGCAACGTTGGCGGAGGCATGCGCAGTTCAAACGTGTTCACAAACACCGCGGAACCGCCCACAGGAAAGCCCGTTGTAAGATCGCGCGGGCCCGCCTGATTAATACCGAAGCCACGATGCGACGTTGCGCCACCCGCATACAAACGTTCCGGCAACGGCACGGCGTTACACGATGCATTCGTATTGATCAGGTTACCCGCGCAGCTCACAACGGCTGCATTCGGATTCTCGCCCGATGTTGTTTCCACACCGAAACGTGTGTTGCGCGCAAAGGTATACTTGCGCCGTTTGCCCCACGAGTAATAGCTGGAATACGCCACGTCGATCTTGTTGAAGTTTGTCTGCGAACCGAACTTGCTGTTCGCAAAAAAATCCACTACCGACAGGTACATGCCCTTCTGTGCGTCCAACTGCGCAGGCGCACGCGTATCGTGATACCACGTGAACGACGGGCCACCCACACGCACAGGTTGCGACAGTAGTGGAATCAGGTTCGCCGTTACTTGCAAGCTGTTCGGATCGACGGATACGCGGCGATAAGTGAAGTCATAGATCAATGTATCGGCTTTGGGAATCTTCTGCGTCACGCGGAACAGGCTCTGTAATGTGCTGGCCTTGAAGGTGGAGATATTCTGCACATTCGAATAACCGCCGCTGAACTGCGTAGAGAAATTTTTGCGTCCCAGAAAGTGCGGCGTACTTAGTGTGGCGGTGGCAATACGCTCCAGCAAGCCATACGAGCCATGCAGAGTAAACGACTGGTCTGTTCCAAATAAATTAATACGCGTAACATCCGCTGAAAGGCGGAACGAGGCTCCCGCATTACCTTCGGGAGAGCAGGTTGAACTACCCAGCGACTGCTGTGCGCGGCAGTTTGCCTGCGGTGTGGATAGCTGCGCTTCAAATCCCGCGCCGTAGGTTACATCCCATCGCTTGGCCTCGCTCAACTGCACCAGAACGCTCTTCCTGTCGGCAAGGCCTTCGGGATTCTGCACGGCTACATTGGCCTCGTTAAACAGCGCCAGATCGTAATAACGACGCTGCATTTCAACGATGGCACTTTCGTTCAACGGATCGCCCGGCTTCAATAACAACTGGTCGTTCACCAGTTTCTGACGCACGTGGTGCACACCTGAGATGAGAACACGATCCACATTTACCTGTTCACCTTCTGTCACCAGGTAGGTCACATTTGTGCGCGTCGGATCATCCTTGTCTACAGCCTGCCGGACTTCCACCTTCGCCTGGTCGAATCCCTGCGACAGATAACTCTGCAAAATGTTGTCGCGATCGTTCGACACATTAGCCAGCGCAAACGGCTGCCCTGTCTCCGCGGTAATAAGTCCCTTCACCTGCTCCGTTCGCGCAGCGTCCACGCCGTTCAGAGTCACGCTGCCGAATTTCTGCTGCGGGCCTTCGTCGATATGCAGATTGACCGTGATGGAACCGATCTTGCCGGCAGATTCACCCTTCTCTTCTCCGGTGGTGATGTTCACCTTGGTAAATCCGTTGGATTGATACAGGCTCTTAATCGCGTCCACATCGTTCGACAATAGCGTGGGAGAGAAACGACCGTTACGCACATACAGGTCAGCCTTCACCACCTGCATGCGCTCGCGTATGTTGTCTGTCTCGAAGTATTTGTTGCCGGAGATATTCACGGCAGTCACCTTATACTTTTTTCCCGGCACAGCATTAAAGACAACTGTTTCGGTAAGGTCGCCCGGCGGCGGCAATGGTGTTCCATCGGCAGCATAGGTTGGCGTATCGGGCACGCCCGATACGTTGGGTGTTACCTCTGCGTCAAAGTATCCCTGGCGCTGTAGATACTCGCGGATGTTATGCGCGCCTTCGTTCAGCAAATCGTTATCGACTGCGCCTTCCTCGTAAATCGGCAGTAACCTTTTCTTGCGCGCATTCGACACCTTCGCGCCGACCACACTCACCTTCACCTGCGGTCCCTGGTAGGCATGGAAGGTGTAATCCAATTGGTTGCGCGATGCGGCATACTCGCTTTTTTCCATCGCCACCGCTGCTTCCAGACGCTCCTTCTTCTGGTAGTAAGACCGCGTGCGCGCCAGGGCATTGCCCACCGTATCGTGAGATATTTTTTTCTTCGTCTTGAACAAGAACAATGTGCGATTTTTCTGTTTCAATTTGCTGCGCTTGCGGAATTCATCCACTGTCATGCCGGGCTCGCCCAACAGCGCAAGATTGCCGACCGTGGCCTGCGGCCCTTCGTTAATTACATAGAAAACATCGACCAGTTTGCCATCCTGCAGATGTTCCGTTGCCGGATGCACGATGGGCGCATAGTACCCGTTCTGCGCCAGAGTCTGGCGAATGCTGTCGGCCCCCGCCTGTACCTGCGAGTTGGTAAACGGCAATCCCGGTTGCAGGCCGCTTGCAGCCTCCAGCAATCCCGCAAGACGCTCGGTTTTTACGCCCTGGATGTAGACACGGCCGATGAAATAACGCGGCGTCCCCACAAAAATCAGCGTCACGCTGCCGTCACTGTTCGTTACAGCACGAAGTTGAATATCGCGATACAGACCGGTAAGAAACAGCCGCTTCGTGGCCGAACGGATCGTCTCCGGACGTAATGTATCGCCTGCTTTCAGGCCAAGGCTCTGCTCCGGCAGCGGATCGGCAGGGGAAAACTCCACTCCTTCAAACTCAACCGCCTGTAAACGTTTCCCACGCAAGGCCCACACCCCGGAAACCGCCGCGGCCGCCTCCCGCTCTGCCTGCGAGGTAAGTCGCGCTGCTTCCAACGCTGTGGAGTCAATCTCTGCGCTCTTTGAAGTATCGCTCGCAGTACTTAAAGCACCAGCGCCATTTGTTGACGGAGAAGACGCATCACTGCCTGCGCCCTTCTGCGTGGTGGACGGCTGAGGAGCCTGTGGCAACGCTGTCTCAGCAGGCTGCTGCCTAGGAATCAGAACCGGCGAATTGGGAGACTCAGTGGTCTGCGCAAACGCTGTGGAAGGCATCATTGCAGCAACGGCGCATGCGGCAAGCCCTGTTCCCGCAGCCTGTAGCCACCATCTTCGCAATGTCGCCCATCCGGACCAAAGTGTAAAAAGCACCAGCCTTTCGCTCCCTCTCCATCATCATGCCCCTGTCGCAGTTTACCTATCCCGGCGCAGGATTACGCGCTGGCCCGGCAATTCCATCTCCAGGCAAACGCCGAACAGGGTTTTGGATGCCGTAAGTCCGCCTCGGGTTCGCTCTCCCTGCCCGGCTGCAACTCCCGCGAAGTCTTACACTGGAACCAGATATGGCAACACTTCGGGAACCTGTTACCGCCTACGGCAAAGACGATCGCTACTCCCGCCAGCGCATCTTTCCGGCCATCGGCAACGAAGGCCAGGAGAAACTTGCCGCGTCGCACGTGGTTCTCGTGGGCTGCGGTGCCACCGGAGCAGCCTCGGCAGGATTGCTTGCCCGCGCCGGTGTCGGCAAACTCACCATCATCGATCGCGATTTCGTGGAGCCGTCGAACCTGCAACGCCAGATGCTGTTCACCGAAGACGATGCCCGCGAGGCTCTGCCAAAGGCCGAAGCCGCCCGCCGCCGCCTGCGTGAAATTAACGCAGAAGTTACAGTGATTCCGCATATCTCCGACCTGACTCCGGCAAATGCTTCCGACCTACTGGCAGACGCCGACGCCATCCTCGACGGCACCGATAACTTCGAAACCCGCTACCTGGTGAACGACTTTTCCATAAAACACGGCACACCCTGGATTTACACCGCAGCCATCGGCAGCTACATCGCTACTATGAATATTCTGCCAACCGGCGAGCTCCGTACCGCCTGCTTAAGCTGCATCTTCCCCGATACACCAGGTGGAACGGTGGAAACCTGCGATACAGCCGGCATTCTGAATACAGCGGTCAATGCAGCCGCTGCCGTTCAGGTGACAGAAGCATTGAAGCTGCTTACAGGACAGGCCCACGCCATGCGGCGCACACTGCTCTCCTGGGACCTGTGGACCGGCGAGCGGTCCGAGGTTCAAACCGGCAAGCCACGCTCCGGCTGTCCGGTCTGCGCGGAGCATCACTTTCACCATCTGGCCGGTGAAGGTCGTCCGCACATCACGCTCTGCGGCCGCAACTCCGTCCAGATCCACGAGCACAACCGCCCGGTAGATTTCGCGTCGCTCGCCGCACGCCTGCAACCTCTTGGAGAGGTTCGTTTCAACAGCATGATGCTGCGGTTCGTCCACGACGGCTATACGTTGTCTGTCTTCGCCGACGGTAGAACCGTTGTGCAGGGTACCAGCGAAGTTGCTCGCGCCCGCGCACTCTATGCCCGCTTCATCGGCAGCTAGATCGATACAACCTGGATTGCATTCACATCATCAAAACACTCCTCGCGATATTTTGTAACTCCCGGAAAACTTAACAACTACAGCCTGCATCTAGAAAAACGCTGCTGTCCGTTTCAAAGGAAGTGACCGCAGGCTGTATCTTGAGATACAGCCTGCGGTCGATTGTTCAGGGAATGATTGCGCACCATTCCGGTGCGTCATCGGACCGGAGTGCTATGGAAGTACAAGGCAACCGAATGACACAGATCAATGCTGCACCGCCTACCGGAAATTTCAAGCGGAACCCGCCGATTGCCGGTGAAGCGGATGCTCTGGAACGTGCAAAAAACGGCGATCCGGATGCGTTTTCGAAGCTGTACGCATTGCACAAGCGTCGCGTGTACACGCTCTGCCTGCGCATGCTTGGCAATGTTTCCGAAGCGGAAGACATGACGCAGGAGGCCTTCCTCCACCTCTACCGTAAGCTTGGATCTTTTCGTGGCGAGAGCGCTTTCTCCACATGGCTGCACCGGCTCACCGTAAATCTGGTGCTGATGCATCTGCGTAAAAAGGGGCTCCAACTGGTCTCGCTCGAAGAAACCATTAATCCATCGGAAGAAGACGCGCCCAGGCGTGACTTCGGCTCACGCGATCCGCGCCTGTCGGGATCCGTGGATCGCGTGGCACTGGAACGTGCCGTAGCCACGTTGCCTCCCGGCTACCGTCTGGTCTTTGTTCTCCATGACGTGGAAGGGTATGAGCACAACGAGATTGCCGAGATGCTGGAATGCTCCACGGGCAACAGCAAATCTCAGCTTCATAAGGCACGCCTGAAGTTACGAGAAATTCTGCGGCAAAACGAGCAAATAACCGCATCGCAGGAGTCGAAATAAATGTCGGAGCTAGGAAAAAAGCGTTGGACATGCGCAGAGTTTGAAAAAGCTCTCCCTGACCTTTTCGAGCGGGCCGAAGGCGGGAAACTAAGTGCAGACCCGCAATTTGCAGAGATTCTGCGGGACTGCCCCCAGGCCGCCGAACTGGTACGCGACCTGGAATACATCGCCGAAACCGCAAGGCTGCTGATGGAGCCCGAAGACGAAGACCCATCGACCGATTTATGGAGCAAGATTCAACGCGAGATCGGCTCCGATGGAGTCGCCGCAAAAGAATCCATGCAATAGACCGCTCGCACACAACGTATGGCAAGCGACTTGCAGTGCCATGTTTCTATGCAATTTTTTTGCTGAGGTATTCTCTGCTCGTCCGCAGACTGTGTTCATGCACACATCTCCCGATTGCGTCCATTTTACGTGGCTGCTTCTCTGCCGCAGGGTGTATGCTCCAACACAGAGATGAAACAGTTTTGCCAGTTCGCCGCATTCCGGTACCCCTTTGGGTATCGACCGGCGGCTTTGGCGGATTCTGTAGTCCCTGCACATTAAACACAGGGCATATCCCGATCCTCCCGAGCCGCGACTGAAAAGTCGCGGCTCTTTCATTTCCACTACGCAAACCCGGCTTCACCTGAGATCATCATGACAACTTCCATTACAGAACCTGCCGTGCCGAAGACCGTGACCTCCAACGCCGCTGCCGACGCAGACCGCATCGTACTGATCGGCTTCATGGGCGCTGGTAAAAGCACCATCGGGCGAATCCTTGCCCAGAGGCTGGGCTGGCAGTTTGTGGATGTGGATGCAGAGGTGGAACAGAGATACGGCACCAGCATCGCCGAAATCTTTGCGGCACACGGCGAGGCTGAGTTCCGCCGCCGCGAATCCGTTGCAATCGCGCGAGCACTGGGGCAGAAGCAGACTGTCATCGCCCTGGGCGGAGGAGCACCCGAAGAATTAACCAACCGCCTGCTGCTGGAGCAGACACCGGAGACGCGCGTGGTCTTTCTGGACGCGCCCTTCCCTGTTCTCTTCGATCGATGCGTACTACAGGAAAATGCTGCCGTACGGCCCAACCTGCTGGACGCAGAGGCTGCGGCGGAACGTTTCCGTCGCCGCGCCCCCCACTACCACCGCACGGCCAATCACCGCGTGGAGACAGAACAACTCTCGCCGGAACAGACCGTGGAGCGAATACTGGAACGGCTTGGATAGATGCAGACAAAAAACCTCTTTGACATTGAACGCAATGCGCCTGCCACGCATCTCATTTCGCAATAACCTTCTCCGGAGTCCGTTCTGACAGATCAACTTCAATCCGACGACCACGCCGATATCCAAACCGCGGATGCAAAAGACAGCTTCCCTTCGCGCAGCTTTCGCGATATCCGGAAACACATTGTCTTCGTGTTTGCGCTGTTGGCGCTATGCGGCCTGATATGGAAGGTGCGCCACGTCCTCGGTATTGTGTACGTCGCCGGACTGCTGGCTGTGGTGCTGAACCCCATGGTGCTGAAGATCGGCAGGGTGAGGTTCGGCAATAAAAACATGCCCAAGCCCCTGGCCGTGGTTACGCTGCTGCTGGGCATTGCGCTGGTGCTGTTTCTGGTCTTCTGGTTTGGCCTGCCTCCGGTCGTGAACGACTTCCGTAACTTTCTCTCGGATTTTCCCAGTCGCCAGACCGCCTTTCTGGAGAAGCTGCAACACTTTCCCATGGCCGACAGTATCGGCCTGACAAACCTGAACGCTCATCTATCCTCCACGCTGGGATCGTTTGCAACTTATGTTTTGAATTCGTTGCCGGAGTGGGCAGAGCATCTGCTGGATGTACTGACAACAACTGTCCTATGCGTCTATTTCATCCTGGAAGGACCAGAAGTCTACGACTATTTCCTGTCGCTGGTGGTGCCGAGGTCGCGCGCACGGCTGGCGAACACCTTGCTGGCAGCGGAAGAGCGCGTCTCCAAATGGCTTATCGGCCAGCTTCTGCTCATGCTGCTGGTGGCAATCTACAGCCTGGTGGTCTTCCGAGTATTGAACGTGCGGTATTACCTTCTGCTGGCCGTCCTCATGGGCATTACCAACATCATTCCGGTGGCCGGAAACCTGGTAACGATTCTTCTTGTAGTCCTCATCGCCGCAGCCGATTCCATGACGAAGGCCGGCCTGGTAATGGCCGCTTATGTGCTCTACACGCAGCTTGAAAATGCATACCTTGTACCGCGCATCATGAAGTCCAGCGTGGACCTTATGGGCGTCACTGTCCTGATTGCCCTGCTGATCGGTACAGCCATCTCCGGCATTCCGGGAGCGCTGGTCGCCGTTCCCAGCGCAGCCATCGTAGTGGTTTTCGCCGACGAATACCTGGTGCAGCACGAAGATCCCAACCGACAGTCCCTGCTCGATTGACATTGCGCTCTTCTGCTCGACGAGCGCCTGCTTATGTGTAAGTGCTCGATTAGCGCCACAATCCGTCTCGAAATCCCAGTCGCTGCGATATCCTGAAAGGGTATCCCGCATGATTACCGCAGCTCCCATTCCGGCTACGCACAGTGCTCGTCGCAGCACACTGCTTGCCGATTACATGGAGCTGTTCAAGCTGCGGGTTACGCTGATGGTCATCATCACGGCTGCGGCTGGCTTCTACCTTGGCTCGCTGCGCAGCGGTATCAGCCCGCTAAACCTGCAATTTTTTGAAGCCATGCTCGGTATGTCGGTAGTTACGGCAGGCTCCAGCACACTGAACCAGGTAATTGAGCGACGCACAGACGCCATCATGCCGCGCACCGCACGCCGCCCCATGGCTGCGCAACGCATCTCTTATGCGCATGGACTCATCGTCGGCCTGCTCTGTATCGGGCTGGGATCGGCGTTTCTCGCCGTTACCACAAATCTCGTCACCAGCCTGCTTACACTACTGACCGCCATCGGCTACGTGGCCATCTACACACCGCTGAAGCGCATGAGCATGATTGCCACGTTTGTCGGCGCGTTTCCCGGCGCACTGCCACCGCTGATCGGTTGGACTGCCGCTCGCGGATTCATCGAATGGCCTGCCGTGGCACTGTTCGCCATTCTATTCGTATGGCAATTTCCACACTTCGAAGCCATCGGCTGGCTCTATCGCGACGATTACGCCCGCGCCGGCATTCGCGTAACCGCAGTCGCCAAACCTGGCGGACGCGCCACCGCCGCACAGGCACTCTTCTATGCCGTGCTCATGATTCCCGCTAGCCTATGGCCGATATGGCTTGGCATTGCAGGCTGGATTTACGGCACAATCGCCATCGTTCTGGGACTTGCATATCTCTGGTACACGCTGCAATTCACGCGCATCACTCGCGACCTGCCCGCTCCGCAGTCGCGCAAAATTGCACGCGATCTGTTGAAGGTGAGCGTGATCTATCTGCCACTGCTGCTTGCAGCCATGATGCTGAACGCGAAAGGCCGGATCTTCTTCTAAATGACTACAACCGACACAAGACCAGCCTCGGGCAATCTCAAGACACCGCCTTCCATCATCGTTGCCATTCTTGCCATCTCCGCCGTGGCCAGCCTGTTCCTCTTCTGGCTGGTGTACTACCATGCACCCGCCGACACCACGCACAGCCAACTGCTGTTTCTGCCTTCGCTGAATGCCGTATTTAACGGAGCCTCAGCTATTGCATTAACTGCAGGCTTTGTCTTCATCAAGCAGCGCAAAATCCGCCAGCACCGGACAGCCATGTTTACGGCGTTTGTGTTCTCCACGCTCTTCCTGGTGAGCTATATCCTGAACCACGCGCTGCACGGCGAATATCACCTTCCCATTGCGCATACCGGCCTGCTATGGAACACATATTGGCCCATGCTGCTGTCGCATATCGTGCTCAGTGTTTTCGCACTGCCCATGATCCTCATCACGTTTTTCTTTTCGCTGACCGAACGTTTCCCGCAGCACCGCAAACTTGCCCGCTGGACCTTTCCTATCTGGCTGTATGTTTCGGTAACGGGCGTTCTGGTCGCAGTGATTCAGGCAGTCGTACACGGATGAGTGCCGAAAAAAAAGGACGCCTACGGCAGGACACACGCGCGATTCTTCGCGTCTCCAGCATCATTGAAGCAGTCGGCGTAGTGTTCGCTTTCCTGGTGTGGCTGAGCGGCGGCATGACCGTGCACGGCCCCAAAAATAACTTCGGCTGGCTCGCTCTGCTCATCGCGCTGGGATGCATCCCCACCGGCTCGTTTTTTCTTCTGCTCGGCATCGCCAAGTTCTTCGGCGACCGCAACCGCACCGACTGACCTCTTCTACACGACACTCGAATCGCCGCATCGGTACAATCAAACCTGTGAGTGCAACACGTAAAGCCGCAATAACCAAGCCGAAGACTGCGAAAGCCAAGTCAAAGACTTCGCCCGCCAAACCTACCACCACGTACCTGGAATCGCCGGAGGCCATCGCCGCCGTTGACGATATCCTCGGCGCCGTCGGACTCACACACGGCACACGCTCCACTCGCCACAACACTTGGAACGATGGCGCTCGCCGCCCCGTGGGACGCAAAGCCGAAGCTGCAAAAAAAGACGCTGTAAAACCCAAGGAAAATGCGAAGCCGCTATTCGCAAAAAAATTGAAAGCGGCCGACGCGCTGGTACACGGCTTCTCCACGCGTGTTGGAGGCGTTACGCGCTGTTACAAGTCGTGGCTGCCGGAAAACCTCGGCGATCTGAATCTTGGTTTTACCGCGCACGACGAAGAAGAGAACGTCCGCGAAAATCGCCGTCGTTTTCTCAAAAGCATCCGCGCCCAGCGATTTCACAGCTTCGGCCTGCTGCGCCAGACGCACACGCCCATCGTGCGCACGATTGAAAGATCCACCGATGCGGCGAACGATTTTCTTGCGCCAGCACAATGGCGCGGCGATGCCTTGCTAACCGACATTCCCGGTGTTCTGCTCACCGTGCAGGTAGCCGATTGCGTTCCCGTGCTTATCTTCGACCCGAAGCGTCGAGCGATTGGCGCATTCCACGCAGGCTGGCGCGGCACTCTGGCACGCATTGTGGAGCGCGGCATCGGTTCCATGCGCCGCCAGTACGGCAGCGACCCTGCACACCTCATCGCAGCCATTGGGCCGAGCATCGGGCCGAAGAGCTACGCGGTCAGCGAAGAGATCCGTTACGAATTCACCTCGCAGTTTGCATACGCCGATGAACTCTTCAGCGAAGAGTTTGAATCGGACCCTATCCGCGAAAAGTATCCGCTGCTGTTTCTCACTGCGCGTGCGCCTGGGCATTCGCCCATCGGCCCGCAACTTCATCTGAACCTGTGGGAGGCGAATCGTCGCCAGTTACTCGACGCAGGTTTGAAAACGAAAAACATCACCGTGCTGGAAGAAGACACCGCCGCCGACACAGGCCGCTTCTTCTCTCACCGCGCGGAAGACGGCTTCACCGGCCGCATGATGGGCGCCATCGGCATGACGAAATAGAGCATCTCTCTTTATTGAAGAGAAAATGCACGTAGACCTTGTACTACGCAAGCCCGGACGCACCATCATGCATTTTCAATTTGTGCGATTGAATGGAAACTACGGGCGATTCAGCAGTTCGTAGTTCTCGTCGCCGGTATGTTCGCGGATCAGGCGTTCGGTCAATACATCCAGTGCTTCGCCTGTCTTCTGCAACACAAACGCACCGTCCGTCCAGTCCAGCTTAAAGCTGGTGGACAGTGCCGAAATCCAGATCTGGCGCACCGGCGTATTGGGCGTAAAGACAAACTTGGCCTTGGGCGCGTCGAAGACGACATCCAGCACACCGTTGTTCTCTTCTGTTTCATAGCCGCCGTAATCTTCGGCATCAATGAGTCGCTGTTTCAGTTGGTCGAGCGCTTTATCCGCGTCGCGGCGAAAGGTCTGTTCATCCACCATGCGATCAGTCTACTTCGACCCTGCATAGGAAAAGCAAGGTCATAGTGGAAAAGCAAAAACTTAGTTCAGGAACATGGTGGTGTAGAGCGTGTCGCGCTGCACTGGCTTGAATCCCGCACCACGAATAATGCGGCGCAGCTCTTCTTCCGTGGTGCAGTTTGCCGTACCGGCAGCCTTCACCACGTTCTCTTCCAGCATCACCGAACCCACGTCGTTGCCGCCGAAGCGTAGCCCCATCTGCAACACCTTCAGACCCTGTGTAACCCATGAACTCTGTACGTTCAGAATGTTGTCCAGGTACATGCGGCTGATGGCCAGCGTCTTCAGATACTCAACTGAAGTTGCTTCGTCCCATCCGCGTCCACCCAGAGCGGTGTTGTTCGGCTGAAAGCTCCACGGGATGAATGCCGTGAATCCGCCCGTCTCTTCCTGCAGACGGCGCACCACGTCAAAGTGGTTCACACGCTGCTCCATCGTCTCGCCCACGCCGAACATCATGGTCGCCGTGGTGCGCATGCCAAGCTCGTGCGCCGTGCGATGCACACTCACCCAGTCCTCTGTGCGGCACTTCAAACGTGCGATGCGTTTGCGTACATCGTCGTCAAGAATCTCCGCACCACCGCCGGGAATCGACTGCAAGCCAGCATCGCGCAGACGCATGATCGTATCGCGCAGGCTGATCTCGCTGTACTCCGCGATAGCCAGGATTTCGCTGGCCGACAGGCAATGCAGCCAGATGTGGGGAAAGCGTTCCTTGATGCCACGAAAAAGTGCTTCGAACCACTCGATCTTCAGGTCAGGATGAATGCCGCCCTGCATCAAAACACCAGTGCCACCCATCTCTTCTGTCTCGCGAATCTTCTCGTAGATCGTGTCGAAGTCGAGAATGTAACCTTCGCTGGCCAGTTTGCCCTTCAGCGGACGATAGAACGCGCAGAAGGTACAGTACTCCGTACAGAAGTTGGTGTAGTTGATGTTGCGGTCGATAATGTACGAGACCACACCTTCAGGATGCAGCTTTCGCCGTACTGCATCGGCCTCCATGCCGATGCCGATCAGATCGTCCGAAGCGAAGCAGTCCAGAGCCTGTTGCCGTGTGATACCCATGCATTTAGTTTACGCTGCATTGTTCGCTTGAGAGCCTGCGCGTAGGCGTTCTTTGCTGCCTCTTTACCCTTCACCGCATCTCTATGAGCTATGGGATTGTATTTATGCAGTGTTGCCGGATTGTGCTGCCTCTTCGCATAAAATGCAGCGAAGATTGTGGCCCACGCGCGCGGCACGGCCTGCTTCGGTCTGCGTCCACTCGCGGACCTGCCACGGCGGATCGTGCCGTACATGCTGCGTGTGTCCACAGAGCAGATGGGCGATCCAATGCCCTTCCTCGTCCTGGCTGAAACCGATAATGGTTTGTTGAATCATGCGTGATGCCTCAATAACAGCACCAGTAGAACGATGCAGAGAGCCATAAGCACCCACATCAAAAACAACACAAAACGCAGCATGGTGCTTAACGATGCGATCTGCTTTTCCGCTGATTCCATCCGTGCCGACTGCTCCTCCGCCGACGAACGCAGATGCGTTACATTCGCTGAAAGTGCGACCAGCTTTATGTTGTTTTCATGAAGAGCAGCAGCAAGTTCTGCGTGATTCGATGTGGTGGCAGCCAGTTCACCGCGCACCTGCGTGGTGAATTTATCCAGCGAAGAACGTACTTCGTCGGCGGCTCCGGCACGCGATGCGACGAACACTTCAAGCATGGGCACTGCACGCGCAAGCAGCGGCAAAGCCTTTTGCAACAGCGGAAGAATATCGAACCAGCCCACCCTGTTTTCCCTTCCTTAAAAAGCATTCGGCAATGCAAAATCACTGTGTTTATCGTACAAAATCGCCGACGTGCAATATCGCGGATGATGCGTTTTCAGATGGCGCGAATGTGTAGACCTGCGCGTTGTTTGTTGCGATGGCTCAGGTATAAATTCACGGCGCTGAGTATGAATGTGAGCGCGATGATGGACTGTGACCATACGCAATAGATGCACCATTTTTCCAGGATGTACTTTTCCAGGAAGGTGAGCAGAAGAGCGCAAAAACAGCCGATCTGCGCGGCTTCAAATGTGAGGAAATCCCGCTTAAACAGGGCCAATAACGCGATAAAGACATAGCCCGCTATGCCTGCTGCGGCTACCGGAATATGGCCTTTGCTGTTGAGGTCTTCATCGAAGCTGCGGGGCGGAAAAACCGCGAAACGTGAATGATTTACGGCTCCGCAGTCCCACTGTTCGGTGACAGCGCAGGGCGGTGCCGCGTTTGGGTCCATGTAGTGAACACGCAGGGCGAGCACAGAGACGACGGTGCCGGCAATAGCAAGCAAAATGATGAGGATTCGCAAAAGACGCATACGATTTTGACTTTATCTGTGCAGATTGGTTGCGGCAAGGTGAGGGGCCGGAAAGAGCGTTTTTCGATGCGTTTTTGTTCTCGTAATAGCGAAACCAATTGAGTTAAACGCGTTTTGGGGCACGTTTGGGAGCGGTGGAAATGGCTGCACTGGTTTTAGTGCAATTTTGCGTCGGACAGGTTCTTGCGCTGTAAGCCATATGCGCATGTTCCTTACCGATACTTCCGAAGCCACTGTCGGAACTTTTAAGGCTATTGAAACGGCTTCTATGAGTGCGTTAGCTGAGGGCTTCGAGGACTGTTTGTTGCATGGCTTCTCTTGGAGCGGGTTGGTGGGTCCAGAGTTCGAACTGGCGAACTCCCTGTTCCACGAACATCTCTACACCGGGGATGACGGTTAACCCGAGGTTTCGCGCCATGGCGAGCAGAGGGGTTTCAACCGGGTTGTAGACGAGGTCGAAGAAGATTTTTTCTTTCGCTGTGCCCAGCTTGTTCGTCGCGGTTTGGTTGTTCAGTTCGTATTCATCCTTCTCGCTTTGCCTGTTCGACTCGTTGTATTCGGCCCGTTCGTTTTGCTGGCTGGAGCCGTTCGATTCGCTTGATGGAGCCAATACGTTTAATTCGACCGATGCGCTCGACTCACTCGACACGCTTTGCGCGATGATTCTTTCTGTTTCGCTGGAAGCATGAGCGTTGGCTGCGGATGGTGATGTGATGGTGCGCATTTCGGCTTGGGTGATGGGGGCTTCGATGTCCTGGTTGCGCATGCCGTAGGGGGTGCTGTTGAGGAGGATGTCGAAGGTGTTCTGGGCGAGGTCTTCGCGGCGCAGGGCTTTGACACCAGCTTCTTCTGCCAGGGCTTCAGCACGGGCGTGGGTGCGGTTCATCACGTAGACTTCGGCTCCTGCGTCGCGCAGACCGAAGACAGCGGCGCGGGAGGCTCCGCCTGCTCCAAGGATGAGGACGTGGGCTCCTTTGAGTGGCCGTATGCGTTCGAGCGGGCCTACGATGCCGGGCACGTCGGTGTTGTATCCGGCGAAGTTTTCCTTATCGTTCGCCTGTTCATGAATGGCGGTTTGGCTGGTGTTTTCTGTACAGTTCGGCTCAGCGTTTTCGTTCGCTTGATTCTCTCCGCGTGCTGCGGCGCTGTTTGCGTCTTCGTTGAGGACGAGGGTGTTGCAGGCGGACATCTGTTCCACGGCGCGGTTGAGGGAGTGGAGCAGGGGCAGCACGGTTTCCTTGAGCGGCATAGTGACGCTGAGGCCGCGGACGTGGAGGCGCTGGATGACCTGTTGCAGTTCGTTGATGTCGTCGGTTTCGAGCGGGAGGTAGACAGCGTCCAGGCCCTTCGCGCGGAAGGCGGTGTTGTGCATGCGCGGCGAGAGCGAGCCGGTGATGGGCTGGCCGGTGACGGCATAAATGTGGGTCTGAGGGGTGATGGCGTCAATGCGGTAGAGGTCGCGCAGGGTGGAGACGCTCATCTGGCCGGGTGCCGTACCGGCGTTGCCGTCGGGCGCGGCGAAGGTGAAGGCTGAGCCGAAACGGGGGCCGAGGACACGGGTGAGTGTGCCGCAGAAGCCCATGCTCATGGCGATGAGCCGTCCATCGGCGGAATGGGCTTCGAGCAGGTCGATGAGTTGCAGTGCGTCGCGCAGGGTGGTGGCGGTGGGGACGATCTTGCGGAAGTCGGGCGCGAAGGGCTGCATGCGTTCGAGCTGGGGTGCGAGGTCGGGAGTGCGCTCGAAGTCGTGCCAACTGAGGATGACGGCGGCTCCGGCATTACGCAGGGCTTGCAGAGCCGAAAGGCCAAGTTCTTCAGCCGTTTCAGTTTCGATATCGATGAGTTGGCAGCCGGAGTGGGCGGCGCGGGTGAGAATGTCGATCTGCTGCTGGGCGTTGCCGGAGAAGCTGCCGCCGTAGGGCTGGCGTCGGCAGGTGGCTACGGCGATGACGTTGCGATGCTTCGCGAGGAAATCGCACAGGGAGGGCAGGAGAGATGCAGGGTCAGTGACCGAATCAAGCCGGAATTCGAGGAACTGCGTGCGGGGCAGGCTGGCTTCGGCCAGCGCGAACATATTGGGGCCGGAGACGGCGACGCAGACGCGGCCTGCACGCTGGCGCAGGGATTCGGGAGTGAGAACGGGAACGGACATTCGCTTTTCATCGTAAAGGAATTGGGTGTGTGGCTTCAGGAAGGTGAAGATTTTCGCGAAGACTATGCTGGGAATGACCAGGCTTACCTCAGTGGCTGAAGCCGCTTGCTTTACTGAAGCTTTAGGGCACGGCTGAAGCCGTACCCTTAACGATTCTTGCCTCAAAAATACGATTCATACATCAACATCATTACGATTCGTGCATCGGGATTGTTTGGAGCTGTATTGTTTGAGGTTGCCTGAATTTAGCCTGTTCGCTAACGGCTAAAAGCGAATAGCTAACAGCTTCTCAGAATCCTTCACAGGGGCAGTTTCGATATACTCTCTCGGATACTGGAAAACGGAGCAGGCAATGGCAAAAGGCGTAAACAAGGTGATTCTGCTGGGCAACGTGGGCAAGGACCCGGAGATTCGTGCTACCCAGAGCGGGATGGTGATTGCGTCGTTTACGCTTGCGACGGCAGATCGGCAGAAGGACCAGACGGGCAACTGGGTGGATAAGACCGAATGGCACAACCTGGTGGCGTTTGCCCGCACTGCCGAGATTGTGCGTGATTACGTGAAGAAGGGTTCGCAGCTTTACGTTGAAGGCAAGATCCAGACGCGGTCGTGGGACGACAAGGAAAGTGGCCAGAAGAAATATCGTACGGAGATACTGGTGAACGACCTTTCTCTGCTGGGCGGACGTCCGGAAGGTAGCGGCGGTGGACAGTATTCCGGTGGCCGCAGCAGTGGCGGATACAGCCAGGGTGGCGGCGGATATAACCAGGGTAGCAATACGGCGAGCTTCGATCAGCGGCAGCCTGCGGGCGGCGCGGATGAGTATGCCGGTGAAGGCATTACGGACGACGATATTCCTTTTTAAATCGACGTTGCCCCTCCGGGGCTGAAGCCCCTTACGCTGGTGGAATCTCTATGCCCCGGCTGAAGCCGGGCCCCTTCAAAACTTTCACATTGTTATTTGGTGGCTGTGGAGAAAGCTGTTTGCGCTTTGCGCGAATGTCCCACATCTCAAAAGACGAGATGTGGGGCACCCGATTTTCAGGCTCTTTCAATATTTATTCCCTCAGAGACTGAAGCCTCCCGGATTTGCGGAGCTTTACAGCAGTGCTGAAGCCCTGCCCTTCCGAAAACAGCCGACGCACCTATTATGGCGACACATGGTTAAAGATCTGCCACTGCAAAACTTATAGGTTCGCAGTACATCCCTCTTTCTGCTTCGCGGTATTCATTAGGTGAACCGTTTTATGGTTTTTTGCTGGATGGGGTGAGCCGTTCTTTGGCATTTCAGCGTCACAACTAATGCAACGGTTTGGTGTTATAGGAAACACGAGCTTTGCCATAGGAGTCAAAACATATGAACCAGAACTCTCCCCTGAAAGGCCTGTCGGCTGTTGCGGCTGTTGCGGCCCTCTGCTTTGCACCTGCTGCGTTTGCCGCAGGTGCCTCCTCGCCGGAAACGCCCAAGACTTTGAATGCAGCGCCGCTGTTCAATCCGGATGCGCCGGTGAATGTGTCGTCGGATGAATTTCACTATCAACCTGCGGGTGTGAGCAGCAGCGCGGATGACGACATTGCCGCGGGCGATCCTGGGATTGCCGCAAACAGCGTGAGCTATGATGGCACGCAGCCTCCGCCGCCGGGACGCAGGCGCTATTCGAGGCCGCGCTACCAGGACAACTGGCATAATCCGGATGGCTCCACCAAGATTGCGTTTATGGCGGGTGCGGGACTGAATGTGCCTGTAGGCAACGCCGCCAGAGATTACACCCCGAGTTGGACTATATCGGCGGGTGCGGGTATTAATTTGAACCGGACCTTCGGCATCCTGGGCGAGTTTCACTACGACCACATGGGCGTGACGAGCGGTGCGATCGACTACGAGTACAACAACCTGCTGGAATGGATTGAGCAGAATGGATACGATCCGAGCGAACTGGCGGGCTTCGACGCCAATGCACACGTGCTTTCGCTTTCGATTAATCCGATTATCAACTTCTCTGACCAGAACAGCCGTCTGGGCGCGTATGTGACGGGTGGTGGTGGATGGTATCGCAAGAGCACCAATTTTACGCTGCCGACGGCGCAGACGGGCTGCAACTACTACTACTGCTCCACGTTCTATACGACCTACAACTTTGATTCATATACGTCGGATACATTTGGATGGAATGCAGGCTTTGGTCTTACCTATAAGCTGAGCGACTTTTCGAGCGAACGACTGTTTGTGGATGCGCGGTACCACTGGGCACCGTTCAAGAACGGCAATGCCGAGTTCTTCCCCTTTAACGCACAGCACACGGGATATATTCCGGTGACGGTGGGTATTCGCTTCTAGTTGGATTTGTTTCGATTCATTCTCAACGGGCTGACAGAGATGTTGGCCCGTTTGTTTTTGTGGGCTATGCGTGCGGCGATTTTGGGAATGGGTTCCTTATTCCAAGACAGGTTCCAAGCTGGGTTCCTTCTTGTTGAGACTCCTTCGTGTATGTTCGCTTAGTCTGGAAACAGATTGGTCTGGAGCATTTTCGTTTTCGAAAGATGCTCAGTCTGCCCCATTTGCAGGAGTTCTGTTGTTGGTTCGTAGGTCCGCGCCCCTTTGTTTTGCACTTGCCCTTGCTGCCTGCACGTTGCAGGGTTGTAGACATATTCGTCGTCAGGAAGAGAAACAGACGCAGGCTCAGGCGGCTGCTGTAGCTAAAGAAAAAGCTGCTGCGAGGCTTGAGGTTCCGGGGCCTCCGATTGCGAATGCGAATGAGTATGCGCAGCGCATCTTTGAACGCACAGGGTCAACCGGCATGGTGGCAGTGGTGGTGCGTGGCGATGAGACGTGGATGGCCGGGTATGGGCATGTGTCACCGATGAATTATGCGACACCACAGGCGGATTCGCTGTTTCGTCTGTGCTCGATCAGCAAGGTGCTGGCGACGGATTTGCTGGCGAAGCTGGTGGCGGCGAAGAAGATGGATCTGACCGATCCGTTGCAGAAGTTTGCGCCTGCGGACAAGACTGTGACGACAATGACGGCGCGTGGAGCGGCGGAACGTCCGGTGGAGTTGATTGACCTGGCAACACATACGGCGGGCATGCCGCGCGAGATTGCATATCCGCCTGCGGGCGCGGCACACTTTACTTTTCCTGATCACAGCTATCGCTGGGAGTGGTTGCCGGGATTTCGTTTAAGGACACAGCCGGGAACGGCGGCGCATTACTCGAATGTGGGATTCGACCTGCTGGGCGATGCGATTGCTTCGGCCTCGGGGATGAGCTATTTGCAGTACTTCGAACAGACGGTGGCACAGCCACTGGGTTTGAAGAATACGACGCTGGCTCCGTCGCCTGACCAGTGCAGCCGTTTGATGGGCGGACAGCATGAGCCGATTGAGTGTACGAATACGGAAGCTGCGGGCGGTTCGGGTGGTATGTACTCCACGCCGGAAGACATGGCGAAGATGCTGCGGTACTTTCTGAATCTGCCGGGTGTACCGGTGCATGCGGAACCGTTATCCACTTCCGTAGTACTTGATCCGGCTTCGCTGAAGAGTATTCAGGGGCTGGGGCATGCTGGCTTGCCGGACGGACTGGGTCTGGGATGGATTGAGATCAACAAGGAATACGGACCTTCGCGCATTGTGCAGAAGACGGGCGGCGGTGCGGGATTCCAGACGTATATTGCGCTTGATCCGGCGCGGCATGCGGGTGTTTTTATTGCGAGAACGGACGGACGCAGAGGTGGAGCGAATATGTTTCGCGAGGCGAACGATATGTTGCTGGCAATGGTGGACCTGCCTCCTGTGCCGGAGGATATGAACGATCCGGAACGCGAGCTGACCGCCGCGGAGTTGCGTGCGGCGAATGAAAAGCTGCGGCATATTCGCCATGGAAAAGGTGGGAAGGAACGCAAGGAGAAGGCCGTTAAGGGAAAGGCTGTGACGCCGAAGCATGCGGCTGCGAAAACGCATGCTGCGGCGAAGGCTCATGTGACTATGAAGCCTAAGTCTGCGGCGAGATCGAAGGCTGCGGCAAAGACTTCAGTGAAACGTAAACGGCGTTAGGTTCGTGCTGCGCACGAATGCCCACCTTAGAGCATCTTCCCTGATGCTACGGTTCGCAGAATGTATCAAATGCCGTTTTCTTCGGAGGAAAACGGCACACACAGCATCGGCTTCAATGGACACCTTCAGGGAGATGCTCAAATTTAGCGAAGGTGGGGCACCCATTTTTTGCCTATTTACCTTTGGCTTTTAGTCTTCGTTTTTGCGTTGGTTCGGTGTTTGGCCTTCTGGATACGGCATACTGAAATACCATGGCCATTGAGATGCAGGCACAGGATGTGCAGATGAATGCGGATGGCGCTGCCGCGTTGAAGCGCAATGCCGTTCTGCGCAGTGTGCTGGCGGCGAGCGGCATTACGTTGCTGAAGGTGATCACCGGTTTGAGTACCGGGTCGCTGGGTATGTTGAGCGAGGCCGCGCACTCGAGCATCGATCTTGTGGCTTCGCTGTTGACGTTATTCAGCGTGCATTTTTCCGACCGACCCGCGGATGAAGATCACACATACGGCCATGGGCGCGTGGAGAGCCTGTCAGCGTTTGTGGAGACAGTATTCATGCTGGCTTCGTCGGCGTGGATTATCTTCGAGGCAGTACAACGCTTTCTGCACTTTGTGCGCGGCGCGAGTCTGCGGCTGGAGTTTTCGTTCTGGCCCATGGTTGTACTGCTGCTTTCGATTGCGGTGGATTACACGCGCAGCCGGTCGCTGGCACGCGCGGCACGCGAGGCGCATTCGCAGGCTCTGGAAGCCGAGGCGCTGCACTTTGGTACGGACATATGGTCGAGTGTTGCCGTTCTGGTTGGGCTGCTGGCTTCGTTTGCAGGACAGAGGCTTGGCATTCGCGCGATGGAGCTGGCCGATCCTGTGGCAGCGGTGATTGTGTCGCTGATTATTCTTACAGTGACATACAGGCTGGCGCGCGAGACAGTGGACGCGCTGCTGGATAAGACGACACCGGAGATGCGCAAACAACTGGTGGATGCGATTCGCGCGGTGCCGGGTGTGACGATGGTGCGCGGGTTGCGGATGCGTCGTTCAGGTACTCGCTACTTTGCGGATGTAGCGATTGGTGTGCGAAGGAATACATCGCTGCAACGGTCGGAAGCGATTGTTGCAGCCGCTACCGCCGCGGTGCAGAAGGCGCTTCCGGGAACGGATGTGGTGATTCGCACGGTGCCGTATGCAAGTGCGAGCGAGAGCGTGTTTGATCGAGTACGCGCTGTTGCGCTGCGCAACAACTTTGCGATTCACGATGTATCGGTGCAGGATCGCGATGGCGGGCTGGCGCTGGAACTGCACCTGGAACTGCCGGAACAGATGGCACTGCGCGATGCTCACAGAACCGTGACGCAGATTGAATCGCAGATGAAGTTGGAGGTTCCGGAGCTTCACTCAGTCGTGACCCATATTGAATCGGAAGAGAACACGATCGAATCAGTGGAGCAGGTGCAGACGGATAGCGAGTTGGAAGAGTGTGTGCGACGCGCGGCGGCGCAGTTTCCGGAGATTCACGATGTGCACAATATCGTTACGGTACGCAGCGGTGAGCATATGGAGATGAGTTGCCATTGCACGATGGCGGACGATTTGCCGATGGGTGTGGTGCATCGTGTGATGTCGCAGATGGAAGCGGCGTTTTTGCGCGAACAGCCACAGGTGGACCAGTTGTTGATTCATCCGGAACCGGAGACAGATAACGAGCGGTGATTTCGTTATAGCGTAGGTGGCATTCCCTAGGGGGCTGAAGCCCCTTCTCTTCACTAAGCTTTTACGGCAGGGCTGAAGCCCTGACGCTTCCGAAACGACTTTCGAAGCAGTTACGCCAGACGCGGTATCAGGGGAAATGACCTGATGTTCTAAGATAGCCGGAGTGAAGATTCGAGTACGGTATCGGCATAATCCGGGTGAGGTGAAATCGGGTGCGGTGCGTTCGTTCCGCATTGGCATGACACTGCTGGCGATGACCACGGTGGCGCTGCTGTCGGCGCTGATTACAATGCGGCTGGCGGTGCATACGGGCGAGGTGGAGACGCCAAACCTGGTCGGCATGACTCTGGAAGATGCCGCGATGACGGCAACCGGCTCCAAGCTGAACCTGACGGTAGAGAACCGGTTTTATTCGACGACCGTGCCGACAGGCCGCGTGCTTTCGCAGTCGCCGGTGCCGGGCGCGAAGGTGCGCAAAGGTTGGCACATGCGCGTAACGGAGAGCATTGGGCCGCAGAAGGTGGCGATTCCGAACGCGGTGGGATTGAACGAACGCGAGGCCGCGATGATGATCCGGCGGGCGTCGCTGGATATTGGAACGACGGCACACCTGGCTTCTCCGGGCGCTGCGGATGTGGTGCTGGCACAGACTCCTCCGGCGAATGCCGAGGGCGTGGACAAGCCCGAAGTCAGCCTGCTGCTAACCGAACCCGAGACCACAAATCCGAAGGCTTATGTGATGCCGAATTTAGTGGGAATGAGTTATTCGGCGACTGCGGCAAAGATGCGCGAAATGGAGCTGCGTGTGTACGGGATTGTGCCGGTGCCTGTGCAGGCGGTCGATCCGAATAACCCTACGGCACCGGTGCCGCCTCCACCGCCAATGGTTCCAGCGGGCGTGGTGCTTTCGCAGACTCCGGCTGCAGGCATGCGGGTGACCTCGGCGGAGGTTGCAAAGGTGAAGATGAGTGCAGCCGCTCCTGCGGATTCAGTTGCTCCTGCTGTGCCTGCGGCTTCTGTAGCGAACCCTGCTCGTTAGATCGGAGCAGGGTTCGCAGAGCCTTATTTGCGGTGAATCACACAGGAAACATTCGTAATGAGATTTACGATTTGCTCTTCCGTCCCTGTTCCTATCTGGCAAGCATTGTTGCTTCAACCGCCTGTGAGACTCGAAATCCATATTGCCGAAGACGCTGTAACGCTTCAGGGAAATCAAAATGCCCGCGCAAGGACGATGTGTCGTGCTTCGGCTTGTTGCCGACCGATACGTTCGTCGATCAGAAGAACATCGGCATCGACTTCGAGAGCGAGACTGATCGCCTCACGTTCTCCGACTCCGAGTTCCGATACCAGAGTCTCATCAATTAGCGGCATTTCCGCTAGAGCCTGCCCTAAACGAAGGAGGCACGTTTGACCTTCTGGCGAAAGTCTTCGCCGAGCATTTCTACGGTGGTACACATTTCCATGAGGCGTGAGCGCATGCGTTCGCCGATGCGGTCGCCAAGGGTCTCTTCGCGGGTGACGTAGCGTGTATCTTCGCGCGAGGCTGGGCCGTTGTCGTCGGAGATGCCACGCGGTGGCAGGTTGGGGTAGTTGGTGGTGATGATGGTGGTGCGCTTGTCGTTGTAGCGCGTGTTGAGGATGTGCGCCACGGTGTCCCAGACCCAGTCGGTGGGTTTGGATGCGCCAATCTCGTCGAGTACGAGGACTTCGGCTTCGAAGACGGGTGAGAGAATCTCAAGTTCGGTGGCGGCGACGCGCGGGTTGTAGCTGTTCTGTACCTGCTTGAGCAGTTCGCGGTAGTCGTAGAAGAGGCCGGTGGCTCCGCGCTCCTCGATCAACGCCTGCAGGACTCCGACGGCGAGATGCGTTTTACCCACTCCGATGGAGCCCGTGAGCAGGAGACCGCTGCCTTCATTGACCAGGGGATAGCCGTCGGCGAAACGACGTGCGCGACGGAGCGCGGTGTTGAGCGAGCGGTGTGCGCCCTCGAAGTTGGATTCATAGGAGTCGAGCGTGCAGTGTTCGTAACGGCGCGGGATGCGTGCGGCTGTGAGTACGCGACGGCTGCGGCGCTGGGCACGACAGACGCAAGGCACTGCAGTACGACGGCCCTGCGCGTCTTCGACGATGCGCATGCCCTGTCCTTCGCAGAAGCGGCACTCGGTGTCCTGTCCGTTGCGAAATTCAATTGGGTCGGTTGTTGAATCCATTGTTGCCATGTTGCCCGGTTCCAGAGCTTGCTCCGCCTTTATTTTTACAAAGACACAGAAGAGGCTCTTAACAACACGGTAAACGATTCCGCAGTGGAAGTCGCCGCTTGAGTTTTCTCCAGCCATCGTCCAAGCCAAGGTGCTGGAGAAAACTCAAAGAAGGTAAGAGGCTGGGACGGGCCCGGCTAAAGCCGGACCTCCTTCAAAACGCGCTTATCGTATTAAGCGCCGTATCCACATATAGGTCGAGAGAAGAAAGCGGTTCGTGCTTCGCACCAATCCCCACATCTCATAAAACCGAGATGTGGGGCACTCGCGAATGGTCCTCTCCCCCCTCAAACGAATGCCTCGATATCTCCTGACACTACATCATTCCGGACACAGCTGTTAGCGTGATGCGGTTGTAACGTCTTCCGGGCCGGGGTTCTTTACAGTGCAGGCGGGAGCGTCCGGAGATTCGCCGGGGTTGCACTCCTGGTAGGCAAGGACCTCGCCTTTGCGGTCGATGCAGGTGGCGGAAGTGGAGGCGTTGGTGCGGCGTGTCCAACTGCGAGCGACACCGAGGCAGGCACGCAGTTCAGGCAGGTGAGTTTTGAGCATGGTGGCGTCGCCTACCGTCTCAAAGTCCATGGGATAAGGGAACTTTTCGGGCCTGGGCACCACGGTATTTACACGGATGACGGCGAGTACCTGCGAACGAGAGGGTTTGGGCTGATTGGTGCTGGGTACGGCGAAGTTAGGGCCAAGGGGAGTGCAGGGCGCGTCAGACTGGGCCTGCGTGGCAGGAATACCACCAATCTCGACGTTGGCACAGGGCTGCATCGAGTTGCGACGCTGGCTGCCCTGAGACTGTGAAGACGATGTTTGCGCAACGGTGGAAGAAGCTGCGGCAAGTACCGTGAGAAGCATGAATCCAGTACAAAAGAACTTCAGCATGTTGGCCCTCCTGAAAGCATTTTCGCGATCCCGTGGGAAAATTATGTGAATGCTGTTTTTCTGAATGCCGTTTCTGAGAGAAAACGACGTAAATTTGATTCGTTCGACCTCCTTCGCGAAAATGCTCTATGGCTGCGAATTGTATGCTTTCGCAGGGTTTCGTGGATAGAGTGTCGATTTTCATCGTAGGAACGCCCGGCATTGCCCGCCATTCTCTGCTCGCGGTACAATGGAAGCTACGCCAGACCTGCGGATTTGCAGGCGACGAGGGCCAGCGCATGGAACATCGATGCCGCGTGAACACACCGCAGGCAAGCGAACCGCAGCCCGGCGAAAGTAATTCAAGAGAGTTGAGAAACTGGAATGCCGAAGCAGGGAATCCACCCGAACTACGTCGCAACCACTGTAAAGTGCGCCTGCGGCAACTCCTTTGAGACACGCTCGACACACAAGGGCGATATCTTGCTGGAAATCTGCAACGTCTGCCACCCGTTCTACACGGGCAAGAACAAGGTGATCGACACCGCCGGACGTATCGAACGCTTCAAGCGCAAGTTTGCCAAGAGCGAAGCCGCGAACGCAGCCAAGTAAACCGCAGACAGTAGCTAACCGAGGAGCCTCCGGTTCGCCGGAGGCTCTTTACGCTACGAGAGGTATTCTCTCAGCGGCTAAAGCCGCGTTATCTTGCGAGACTGTATGGTAGGGCTAAAGCCCTGCCCTTCCGAAAGAATGTCCAGAACTTTACGGCGGAATTAAAACCAATCCTCTCCGAAAAAATGCTCTTCGCGGAAGGCGCTCCACAGAACCAACGACGATGAAAAAAGACTGGTACAACTACGCTGCCGCAACTGCGGACCATGCGCCTCGCGAGACGGGGCTGCCGGTGCCTGCGGAGTTTAGCATTGGTAAGGTGCGTATTGCGCCTGCAACGGTGCTGGCGCCGATGGCGGGTGTGACGGATACGGTCTTTCGTCGGTTTATCAAGAATGCTTCGCTGTTCTCTGCGGAAGGCGAAGAGGATGGATCGGTTCATCGCTCGGTCGAGCAGCAGACGACGAATCAGCAGTCGGGCTGCGGCCTGATTATGACGGAGTTCACGTCGGCTGATGGGCTTTCGCGCATGCGCGAGACCAAGCGCAAACGCTACCTGACCTACTACGATGACGAACATCCGATCTCGGCGCAGATCTTTGGATCGAATCCGGAGACTCTGGCGGAGTCGGCGCGTATCTGTGAAGACGCTGGCTTTGACATTGTGGATCTGAATCTTGGATGCCCGGCGAAACGTGTGGTGGCTTGCAACGGCGGCAGCGGATTGTTGCGTGATCTGCCTTTGATTCAGACGATCTTCGAACGTGTGCGCGGGGCGATTTCGATTCCCTTCACCGTGAAGTTTCGCATGGGCTGGAACGATAAGCAGCTTGTGTGTGTGCCGCTGGCGAAGATGGCCGAAGACTGCGGACTGAATGCAGTGGCGCTGCATGCTCGTACGCGTGAACAGGGCTATTCGGGCACGGCGCGGTGGGAGTACATTGCCGCGGTGAAAGATGCAGTAAAGATTCCGGTGATTGGCAATGGCGATGTGCGTACGCCGGAAGACGCAGCGAACCTGATTGCACAGACGGGATGCGATGCGGTGATGATTGGCCGCGCGGCACCGGCGAATCCGTGGATCTTTCGCCAGATTGCGCAGTATACGGCGAGCAAGGCGGCGACGGGAGTGGGCACGTATGACATTGCGTCCGAGCAGGATCGCTACCGGATGATTCGCACGTACTTCACGATGCTGTTCGATGAGTTGGAACAGGAGCATCCGGAGATTGAATTCACGACGATTGAAGATGTGGATTCGCTATCGCCTGCGGAGTTGTCAGCCTATAACTTTCTGCGGAATAAGCGGCGCGATCGTGAGAGTGCACGGCGCGATGTGATCGGCAAGATGAAGCAGTTTGCAAGCTGGTTCACGCATGGTGTGCCAGGCGGTGCAACGCTGCGGCGCAGCATCTACGAATCAAAGCAGGCAGAACAGGTGATGGATGCTGTAGACCACTTCTTCAACACCGATCCCATGCAGCGTGTACAGAGCACCGCGGACTTGCAGCCTGCGGCTTTTGCTGATTTTCAGGATAGCTAGAAGTCTCTATCTTTTTGAATGAGCACGAACTCAAGAGAGTGAGGCGTTCGATGCACATTCACATCTAATGGTTATGGCTGAGCAGACTACTACGATTCCTTTTCAGAATACTTATGCAAGGTTGCCGGGTAGTTTTTATGGGCGCGTTGATCCGGCGCGGGTTTCTTCGCCTCGTTTGATTCGCTTGAATGATGCGCTGGCGGAAGAGCTTGGCATTGTTGCTGGCGAAGATGCTGCTGAGGTATTTGCGGGCAATCGCGTTGCGGAGGGTTCGGAGCCGCTGGCGATGGCGTATGCGGGGCACCAGTTTGCAACGTTTGTGCCGACGCTGGGCGATGGACGTGCAAATCTGCTGGGCGAAGTGGTTGCGTGCGATGGCAGGCGTTACGACATTCATCTGAAAGGTTCAGGACGCACACCATTTTCACGGCGTGGAGATGGCAAGGCTGCGCTGGGACCGGTGCTGCGCGAATACATTGTGAGCGAGGCGATGTATGCGCTGGGTGTGCCGACAACGCGTGCGCTAGCCGCGGTGCTTACGGGAGAACAGGTGGCGCGTGAATCGATGCAGCCTGGCGCGGTGTTTACGCGCGTTGCATCGAGCCATGTTCGCGTGGGTACGTTTCAGTATTTTGCTGCAAGGGAAGATCACGCGTCGGTGCGTGTGCTTGCGGACTATGTGATGGCGCGGCACTTTCCGAATGCAAAGGAATCGTCGAAGAGGTACAAGGCTTTGCTGCAAGGCATTGTCAATCGACAGGCTGGTTTGATTGCGAAGTGGATGGACCTTGGGTTTATTCACGGTGTGATGAACACGGACAACATGGCGGTGAGCGGCGAGACGATTGATTACGGCCCTTGCGCTTTTATGGAGCAGTATCATCCGGCGACGGTGTTCTCTTCGATTGATCGCAATGGTCGGTATGCATACCAGAATCAGCCTGCAATTGCGATATGGAACCTGTCGCGGCTGGCGGAGTGCCTGCTGCCGCTGTTGCAGGAAGAAGAAGGCAGCGAACAGGCCGCGCTGGATGCGGCTTACGAAGTATTGAATGGCTTTCAGCCTGCATTCCAGCAAGAGCATTTGAATGGACTGCGACGCAAACTGGGACTTGCAACTGAGCGTGCAGACGACCTTGATCTTGCGGCTGACCTGCTGCAACGCATGGCAGAGAATCATGCAGACTTTACGTTGACCTTTCGCAGGCTTGCGGATGTGCTGGAGCAGAAGCGGAACGAACCTGTATCCGCGTTGTTCGATAATGCTCCGCGCTTTGATGAATGGGCTGTACGTTGGCAGGCGCGGCTTGCAGAGGAGCCTATGGATTTGCAGAAGCGTATTGCAGAGATGCGTGGGGCAAGCCCTGTATATATTCCTCGCAATCACCTGGTGCAGGAGGTGATTGATGCCGCTGTACACGAGAGAGACTTTGCGCCGTTTGAAAAATTGCTTGCGGTGACTTCACAGCCATTTGAAGAACGTGAAGGATTGGAACATTACAGCACGCCCGCAAAGCCGGAAGAACGTGTGCTGCAAACTTTTTGCGGAACGTAAGCTTTATGCACTTCGTTGATGTTGTACAGCAGCATTCCCTCGGCGGCTAAAGCCGGGCCCCTTCAAAGAAGAGCTTCTATGGCAGGGCTAAAGTCCTGTCTTTCCGAAAGAACGCCTTCGCTGCTCGATGGAATCTTGAGCCAGGCGTTCTGGCTTTAAGGTTCTGATGCGAGCACGGATGTGGTGATGCTGCCGTCGGCGTGCAGGATGTAGCTTATGGCACCCATGGTGTCGGTACGCGAGGTGAGTGTATGCATCGCCTGCAAGCGATTGAGGATGGGCATGTGCGGATGGCCAAACGAGTTGTTGCGTCCGCAGGAGATGATGGCACATTGGGGACGGAGCCGATCGAGGAATGGCTGCGTGGTGGAGGTGTTGCTGCCGTGATGACCGACCTTCAATAAAGTTACGGGCTGAAGTCCTGCTTGTACCATCTGGTACTCGGAGGGGGCTTCCGCGTCGCCCTCTGCGAGTACGGAGGAACGGCCGTAATCGAAACGCATGACCAGTGAATCGTTGTTGTTGGGTTCGACGGCGTGTTGATAGTCCGCGCGAGGACTCAGAATAGAAATAGTTAACTTGCCTAACTTTTCACTGCTGCCTGCATGCAGATAACGTACGAGGGTTCCCTGTTCGTGCGCGGCAGAGAGAAGCGGCCTTAATGGCTCATAATCTGCGTCTATGCTGAGCCATAGTTCGCCTGGATGGAAGTTCTGCAATACAGCCAGAGCTCCACCGACATGATCGCTGTGCGCATGGGTGATGGCGAGAACGTCGATACTGCGAAGATTCCGCTGCCACAGATAGGGTGAGACAACATTCTCACCAATGTCGTAGGTATTCGTTTTGGCCTGTTCGTTCGGTCCGACCGGGCCTCCTGTATCGATGACCATGGTGCGTCCATCAGGAGACGCAACAAAGATTGCATCTCCCTGGCCGACATCGATTGCGGTGAATTCCATTCCTGCCGTTAACAGCCTGCGGTGCGGTGGGATCATGATGGCAGCAAATGCGAGGAGCACGAGAGCGAGACCGATGTATGCATGGCGACGGGAAAACTCGCGCAGAAGAACAACGGCGGCAAGCCAGAAAACGCACGCGAGCCCAATGGCCCAGAGAGCGGGAGCGGGCATGCGCACGTCGGCTACGCGCCATCCGCCGAGTGTTTGAATGACGATGGTGATGATGTGGAGCAGCGTTGCCGTTGCGGCAGCGGGAAGCAAAGCGAGCAATGGATGCACGATGGCGAGAAGAAATGTGGCGATGGCGAAGGTCATGACAAATCCGACGAGCGGCAATGCAAGCAGATTTGCGGGTGCTGCAAACAAGGTGAGGCGATGGAAATAAATGGCCATGGGGAGAGCCATGACCATCTCCGCGATAACAGAAAGAAGAGTGATTTCGGTCAGCAAAAAGACAGCGCGAAGAATCCGCCCGGGGATGCGCTGCGCGATAGTGACCTTGCGTTTGTAGTTAATTTCAGATGCAGCGATGCGCCCGTTGACGCGCGAGAAGACACGCATCTGCGCAAGATAGGGCTGGAGGAGGATGTCGTAGGAGACATCTTCGATGCCTTCGAGTGCGTCGGAACACGGTCCGATGGTGCGTTCGACGATTGGTCCCGCGATGCCAGCCACGGCGATAACGGACAACACTGTCATCTGAAAAGAAGACGTCGCAATCGCGCCGGGATCTAAAAGCAGCATGGCAAAAGCCGCAACACCCAATGCATTCATGGTTTGCGTTCGCCGGCTTAATGCATAGGTGATGAGATAGACGGACGACATGAGAAGCGCGCGACGCACCGGTTCGCCAAAGCCTGTCATCACCGCGTAAATCGCTGCGATGGCGATGGTGAGAGGAACAGTGCACAACGGCGGTATGCGCAGGCGCAAAAAGATGCGATAGAGCGCGGCCATGAGAATGGCAATGTGAATTCCTGCCACGACAAAAAGATGAAACGAACCTGTGCGCTCGAAGGCGAGACGCAGGTTGCGATCGAGTGCGCTGCGGTCACCGAAGAGCATGGCGCGCAGCATGGATGCGTCCGTTGCATTCAGGCGAATCGACTGCGGCAGCGACTGCATCCAGCGGCTTGCGACGAGCGCTTCCAGTCTTAGCGAAGACCAGTGCTGTGCGCGTTGAAAGCGACATGGCAGCGGAAGATTTGATTCAGGCAGAATCCGGATATTTTTCGGCACCGCGGTTGCAGTCACAACGATGCCATTGGATCGCAACAGATCCGCGTAGTTCCACACGCCGGGATCGAGAAATTTTGAGGTGGGACGCAGGCGCAGTGTCAGGATGGCATGCGTGCCACAGGGCATGGCCGGCAATGGATCGGGCGACGCGATATGGACGAGAGCGCTACCGGAAACGGGCACCATCGTCGATGTATCGGGAGTGATCTCTTCGATGCGCGAGAGACGCGCTTCAAAGGTTGCCACATACTTTGCCGGTTGCGTGTCCTCCGAATCAGTTGAAGGAGTGGAAGACAGCGTGTGCGAAGAGGTGACCTCAAGTTCTACATCACGCCGCAGAGCGTCCGCATAACGCAGCAGCGATGTGTCTTCGCGCGAGGGTTGCAGCATGGCTGCGGTCCAGCCCAGTGCCACAAAGACGAGAAGGATTGCAGGCCATGCGAGACTGCGCGCCCAGTGCATGGAGACGAGAGCAACCACAATCAACAGAAACGATACGGCTACAGCGTCGAACGGAGGCTGCCACCATGCGCGACAGAGAATGCCTGCGGCAAAACATACAGCCAGTTGAAACATGGGTGCGTCGTGCGGACGCAAGGGGACAACCTTGCTGAAACGCGAGGGGTGATCGGGAATGTCGCGAAAGAGTATGTTGCGAGCGCCCCTGCGATGCGTTGGCGGCCATGTAGACATAAACGAATGGCTGTCCCTCCGAGATGGTTAGTGGCGGAAGAGAGCGATGGTCTCCGTGTGAAATGTCTGAGGGAAGAGATCGAAGAGATACAGTGCAGCAGGTGTGTAGCCGGATTCTAGCAGTGTGCGGGTGTCGCGCGCGAATGTAGCCGCATCGCAGGAAACATAAACGAGGACCTGCGGATCAAGGCGCACAAGTGAACGCAAAGCCGCGAGAGAGACACCGGCTCGCGGTGGGTCCATGACGACGAGATCGGGCTTGCCGGTTGCGCGTTGCAGGAATGCTTCCGTGGTGCTGTTCACAATCTGTGATTTTGCTTGGATTGAAGCGAGGTTTTTGCGAAGATCGGCAACTGCGGCTTCGCTGATTTCAACGGATGTTACCTGTGCAAAGCGTTGTGCAAGTGGTACGGAGAAGAGACCGACTCCAGCGAAGAGATCGAACGCGAGTTCGCCGGAATGACGATCAACTACGGTTGCAACCATCGCATCGGTGAGAAAACGATTGACCTGAAAGAATGCGTTGCGCGTGGCTGAGTATGTGTAGCCTGCGACGCTGTAGGCCAGCTCCGGTGTTCCCCACCTGGCCACTTCGATTCGTTGTGTGGATTGAATGCGGCGTGAAAGAGAAGCATCCGGCGCATTTACAAGCAGACCTGCGCCTGCGAGTTGCGGCACGCGCTTCTTCAGGAGATCGCAGAGCTTGCGGAACTGTGCAGGAGCTTCGCGGGGAATGGTTTGCAGGGTTGCATCGACGTGAATCGTTAACTGGGTTAACTGTTCTTCGGCGTTGGTGAACAGTTCGAAGTCGATCGCCCCGCCGGGCCATTGAATTGTGCCTTCACGAACGAGATTGCGTAATGCGAACGCGGTTTGTAGCAGCAGTGGCGATGCGATGGGGCATTCATCAATAGGTAGAAATCCGTGGCTGGCTCTACGCGAGTAGCCGACCTCGTTACCCTGCACACGCATGCGAATGCGGTTGCGATAGTGCCACGGCTCCGCAGTGTGCGTTTCGATTTCCGGCAGATGCGTGACGCCTGCGTTGTTAAGAATTTGCACCAGCATCTGGCGCTTTGCGGTGAGTTGCTCTTTATATGCGAGATGCTGCAAGTGGCAGCCACCGCATTCGCCAAAATGTCGGCATTGTGCAGGAACACGTGCGGACGATTCTGCAACGATGCTGTCCAGAATGGTTTCCGGTGTTGCGTGCGTCTTTGCACTGGGCCTGCGACTCATACGCTTCAGCCTACGCTCA
>Ga0153956_1000326_pt1 | contig 57279 bp, 53 predicted proteins | sample TSFL040MetaG_FD_104704 | JGI IMG/M metagenome (GOLD analysis project Ga0153956, IMG submission 104704) | Attine ant fungus gardens microbial communities from Florida, USA - TSFL040 MetaG | ecosystem: Host-associated > Fungi > Mycelium > Unclassified | place: USA: Florida, Wekiwa Springs...
ACTGTTGCAGCGGCCGCACGCCAAACGTGTATCGGATTTCGAAGTCCGCCAGCCTGCCGTCGGGGCCGTCGGTGTTGACGAAAAACTTGCCGTCGCGGCGGAAGAAGGTCGAGGTGATCGCGCCGTAATGGAACTGCGCGTTGTTGAAATCGCCGAGCACCGAACTCTCGGTCGCGTGTTGCATGGCCAGTTGATGGTCGGAGCCCTGCCATGACTCAAGCTCGCGCGCATGGCATTCGCCGCAAACCTGCGCGCCGACATAACGGGGCTGCTCAGCGGCGGTTTTCGCTGGCGGCGCAGAGGGCTTCCAGTCCCAGGGCGCGGCGCGCCACAACGCGAGGCCCGCGAGCGCGAGCGCGGCCACAACGGTCGGCAGAATGCCGCGCAGACGCCGGCCGCGCGCGGGCTCCTGCGCCCGCACCGGTTCTGGCTTTGGCGTGGATGTCTGTTTCGGTTTTGGCGTTGCTTTGCGACGACGTTTTTTATCGGCCATCCATCGGGGCTCCTGTCGAGGCCACCCACGAGCAGCGCGCCGGGGCCAAAACGGTGCACCTTAGCAGAACGCGCCCATGGCGATAAGCACTGGCATGGTCGATGAAACGCAAGTCACGGTCGTGAACCCTTTGTCCATAAAACCATTGTCCGTAAAACCCTTTGTCCGTAAAACCATTGTCCGTAAAACCGTTGTCCGTAAAACCGTTATCCGTAAGCCCTTGTCCGTAAACCCTTGTCCGTAAACATTGCGCAACCGGTGCTTGCCGCTGACCGATTTATTGCCCTGTTCCAACCACACGCAACATGCCGCCGACAAAACGCGCCGGCAATGCGCTCAGGCGCCGGCCTTGGGCTGCGCGCGGATAACGTGCGCACCGCTGTTGGCGCTGTCCTGCCAGAACGACAATTTCGCGTATTGCTCGAACAGGTCGGGCGGCAGCACCGACTTGCGCGTGGTCGCCTCCACCTTGCGCCGCACGCGGTGCAAACCGGCAACGCCGGGCGCCCGATCGAACTCCGGCGCGTCGTAATCGACATTGGCGAAATCGTGATCGAACCACGGCTCGCCGATGAACTCATATACCAACCGCAGCACGCGCTCCGGCGCCTGCGTCAACAGATCGTATTCCACCAGCAACATCGAGCCGGCCTGTTCGCCGTAGTAAGCCTCTTTCAGCGCCGACCAGGCGAAGCCCACCAGGCGATTGCGATGCGCTAGCGTCTCCACCCGGCTGAACACGCGCTGAATTGCCCGACCACGCCCGCGAACAGCGCGCCCACCGGGCTGGTCATGCCGGCCTGGAAGCGCGGATTCTGGCGCAGCAGCGCCGCCAGCAGGGTCGAGCCGGAACGCGGCAGACCGGCAATGAAATGAAACGTCTGCAACATTCAGCGCAAACCTCGACAGCAAGGGCAGGAAACGACGAACAACAGGACAGCGGGGGGCGAAGACCATCGTTGCCTGCGTCACACATTACAACGGCTGCTAAATCTCGCAGGGTTTAACGAATCCGCGGCAATCCATCGGAGGAAAGGCACAGGCCTCGCAGGCAAAAAGGTTACAAAAATATAAAAATATACACGTAGCGACAAACAAACAGGAACATCTGTATACTAATTTCGCAACCGGCAAATCCCGTCCATTCCGGGCCCGCATCCGCTAATAAACAATCGCCGAACAAACCGTCAGCGAATAAACGATCAAAGGAGAGAATTCATGGTTTCACGCCTCGTCAACGCGTCCATCCTCGGCATGGGCGCCTGCACCAGCTTATGCATGCCCAACCCGGACGGCAGCCCCTCGGGCCCGCAGCAGAATCCCGGCGAAATCACCAACTGGCCGATACTGAAGATCACCTACCGCACCGATCCGGAAAAAATCGCCGCGCTGCTGCCGCCCGGCATCGAACCCGGCGAACCGCTCGTCCATATCACCTTCTACAACGTGCCGGTGCTGAATGCGCCGGAATACGGCGTGGTGGTCGCGGTCGAGGCCTACCACAAAGGCGTCAAGGGCGAATACACGGTGTGCATGGGCATCGACCAGGAAGATCCGCTCTACATCAGCCACGAGCTGTGGGGCGAGCCGAAATATCAGGCGCACATCCCCTACTTCCGCATGTACAACCACATCGAAGCCAAGGTCATTCACCAGGGCCACACCTTCCTCGAATTCTCCGGCGACGTCACCGGCAGCCTGCCCAACGACGACGATAGCGAGCAGAACGACTGGTGGATCAAATGCCTGCGCAAGGTCGACCTGAGCTTCGAGGAATACGATTTCCCGCCGCACGTGGTGCGCGTGAGAACCGTTTCCGGCTGCGCGTTCAAGGAAAAAGTGGAAGGCAGGCTGATCCTGCGCGACAGCCCCTGGGATCCGATCGTCACTTACCTGCCGATGCGCGAGCAGATTTCCGCCTACCTGGTGACGCCGGTCTTCAAGGATCGCCAGATCACGCTGGACGGCCAGCTCGACGGCAAAAAATTCTGGCCGTTCGCCGACACCATCGGCGGCTCGCGCTGGCCCGGCGAAATGGGCGGACCGAAACATCACATCGGCTGATCCTCTCAGCCACGAAAAAGGCGCCGATGGGCGCCTTTTTTATTTTTCTGAACACGGACTCCTGCCCTAACGGGCGCGCGGCGACAACAGATCCGCAAGCCCGATGGCATGGAACATCTCCTTGCGCATGCGATCCGCCACCATGTTGACCACCTCGGCGCCGTCCTCGGAGGGGTCCACATGCACGCGAAACGGACGCTTGCCGAAGGGCAGATCGACCACCCGCACGATCTGGCGCGCGACCTCTTCCGGATCGGCGTCCGCGGGCTCCAGGGCGCTGAGCCCCTTGAGCGCCTGTTCGGCGACGCCGGCGTAGGGACCGTTTTCGTATTCGGCCGCGATGGCGGTATCGTCGGGCCGGCCCGAATGCGCGAAATGGTGGGTGCCCTTGGTGAAGGCGCCCGGCACGACGATCGTCGTTTCGATGCCCCAGCGCGCCAGCTCGCTCGAATACGACACGGCCAGCGCATCCGTGGCCGCCTTGGCCGCGAAATACGGCGCCAGGAATGGCGGCGTGCCGCCGCGGGTCGAGGACGATCCGACCCACACCAACAGACCCCGGCCCTGTTTGCGCAGGAACGGCAGAGCCGCCCGGTTGACGCGCTGCGCGCCGAGCACGTTGACGTCGTACTGCTGGATCATCTGCTCCGGCGTGAAGGCCTCGGCCGGGCCGAAAACCATATGGCCGGCGTTATGGACGATGACGTCCAGGCCGCCGGCGTCGGCCAGTATCCGCTCGATGGCCCCGGCAACCGACGCCTCGGACTGAACATCGAGCTCCACGGTACGCAGGTCGGCGGAGTTGTCCCGCGCCCATTGCGCGGCCGCGGCGATATTCCGCGCGTTGCGGCCGCCGGTTTCGCGCATGGACGCGTAGACCGTGTGCCCAGCCGCCGCGAGCGCGCGCGCCGTCATCAGGCCGAAGCCGGAGGAAGCGCCGGTGACAAGAACGATATGCGACATGACTGCTCTCCCATCGTCGAATGCGAACTCGAAATCGATTTTTCACCGCCTCATCGGGCAGCTCCCCTTCAAGCCACGCCGCCGTTGGCGCGCAGCACCTGGCCGTTGACCCAGGCGCCGTCCTTGCCGGCGAGAAAGGCCACGACGCCGGCGATGTCGTCGGGCTGGCCCAGCCGCTCCAGGGGCGGCATCTTGGCAAAAGTCTCGATCTGTTGTTCGGTCTTGCCGTTGAGGAACAGATCGGTCGCCACCGGTCCCGGCGCCACCGCGTTCACGGTGATGCCGCGACCGCGCAGCTCCTTGGCGAAGACACGGGTGAACGCCTCGACCGCGGCCTTGGTGCCGTTGTAGACGGCGTAGCCCGGCAGATTCAGCGCCAGCGTCGTACTCGAAAGATTGATGACGCGGCCGCCGTCGTTCAGCCGGGTGGCGGCTTCGCGCAGGGTGTTGAACACGCCCTGGACATTGATCGCGAAGGTCTGCTCGAACACGTCGTCGCTGGTCTGGGCCAGGGGCATCGTCTTCATGATGCCGGCGTTGTTCACCAACACATCGATCTTGCCGAGCCGCTCCTCGACCGTGGCGAACAGCCTGCCCACGTCTTCGGCCTTGGACACGTCGGCCTGCACGGCAATGGCTTTCGCGCCGGCGCCGGTCAGTTCCGCGACCAGGGCATCGGCCTCGGCCGGCCTGGATGCGTAGTTGATGGCCAGCGCGAAGCCGTCGCGGGCCAGGCGGCGGGCAATGGCGGCGCCGATGCCACGCGAGGCGCCGGTAACCAGAGCGATTTGGGAAGTGTTGGCCATGATCGTTTCCTCTTTGCAGTGACGAATGTGGAGTGACGGATGTGGTGCAGATTGCGGTGACGGATCGTCGTGCCGATCGCGCCATGGTGAATGCTTGAACGTAGTCTAGGCTATTCAACCACTCGGATAATCCCTCTAAAATTGGCAACATAATTCCATTTACTTAAACAATTTCATTAACCAATCGCGGAGCTCGCCCCATGGATCGCTTTCAGGAAATGCAGGTATTCGTGCGCATCGCCGACCGTGGCAGTTTTTCGCTGGCGGCCGAGGATCTGCAGATTCCGCGGGCAACGGTGACCCACCTCATCAAGCGGCTGGAAACGCGCATCGGCGTGCGCCTGCTGGAGCGGACCACCCGCCAGGTGCGGCTCACGCATGAGGGCGAAGCCTACTACCACCGCTGCGTCCGCCTGCTCGAAGACCTGGAGGAAACGGAAAGCTCGTTCCGCGACTCGCCGCCAAAAGGGCTGTTGCGGGTCAACCTGCAAGGCACACTGGCCAAATACTTCGTGGTTCCCGGCCTGGGAGAGTTCCTGGCGCGATATCCGGATATCACCCTGCACATCGGCGAGGACGACCGCTTCGTCGACCTGGTGCGCGAGGGCGTGGACTGCGTGCTGCGCGCCGGCGTGTTGCAGAACTCATCCCTGATCGCCCGCCAGGTGGCGCTGATGGAACAGGTGACGGTGGCCAGCCCCGGCTACCTGGAGCGCCAGGGCGTGCCGGCCAGCGTGGACGATCTGCGCAATCATTTCGCGGTGGATTACGTGTCCAGCGCGACGGGGCGTCCGGCCAGCCTGTGCTTTCGGGTAGGCAAGGACCTCGTCGAGCGGCCGTTGCGGGCAAAAATCTCGGTGACCGGCGCGGACCTGTATACGGGAGCGGCGTTATCGGGCCTGGGGCTGGTGCAGGTGCCGCGCTATCGCATCGAGCGCGAGCTGGCGGAGGACCGGCTGCGGATCGTGTTGCCGGAACACCCGCCCCCGCCGATGCCCGTCTCGGTTTTATATCCGCAGAACCGGCAGCTGTCGGCGCGGGTGCGGGTATTCACCCAATGGCTGGCCCAGCGCTTCGAAGCGTTTGAACCGGACCCACGCTGATACGGCCGGCCGTTCGCGGCGAGACGGCTCGAAGGAAAGGTGAGATCGAAGGAAGGGGATTCGAAGCAAAGAGGGCGCGACGCGCCCCCCGGCCCGGCTTCAGGCTTCGGCGAACACGTGCGCCCACTCGGCATCGGCGCCGGCGAGAGCCGTCGCATGCTGGCGCGCGCGCGGCAGGATGCGTTCGAGATAGAACGTGACGACGCTGCGCTTGCCGCGCGCGAAGGCGTCGTCGCGAGCGCCCAGCGCCGCGCAGGCGCGCACCATCTGCCAGGCGCCGCAGACATAACCCAGCTGCATCATGAAGTCGAAAGCGGATGCCGCCACCGCCGGCAGCTGGCCCTCGCCGGCCGTCTTGAGCAGATGCTGGGCCGATCCCAACACGCCCTGGCGCGCTTTCGACAGGGCCTGCGCCTGCTCCGGATGAGCCCCGGCCACCACCCGTTCGGTTTCCTCGATCGCGGCGAGCAGCTCCATCAGCGACTGGCCGCCGTCGCGCGCCAGCTTGCGGAACACCAGATCCTGGGCCTGGATGCCGTTGGTGCCTTCGTAAATCGCCGAGATGCGCACGTCGCGCAGCCACTGCGCGGCGCCGGTTTCCTCGATGTAACCCATGCCGCCGTGGACCTGCATGCCGAGGCTGGCCACTTCCTGGCCCAGCTCGGTCATCCAGCCCTTGATCACCGGGATCATCAGGTCGGAACGGCGCCGGGCCTTGGCGCCGCGCTCGGCATCGCTGTCGTGGTGGGCGATATCCAGCTGCGCCGCCTCGACATACGACACGGCGCGCATCGCATCGGTCAGCGCGCGCTGGATCATCAGCATGCGCTGCACGTCGGGGTGGTTGACGATGGCCACCGGGCCCTGGCCGCCGCGCAGGTCGCGGCCCTGCACGCGCGCTCGCGCGTATTGCAGCGCCTGCTGCGCGGCGCCCTCGGCGCAGGCCAGGCCCTGCAGGCCGACCTTGAGCCGTGCCTCGTTCATCATGGTGAACATATTGGCCATGCCGCCGTGCAGTTCTCCCAGCAGATACCCTACCGCGCCGTCCTTGTCGCCGTAGCTCATCACGCAGGTCGGGCTGCCGTGGATGCCCATCTTGTGTTCGATCGACACGCACTGCACATCGTTGCGCGCGCCCAGCGTGCCGTCGGCGTTGACCAGGAATTTGGGCACCACGAACAGGCTGATGCCCTTGGTGCCGGCGGGAGCATCGGGTGTGCGCGCCAGGACCAGATGCACGATATTGCCGGACAGGTCGTGCTCGCCCCAGGTGATGAAAATTTTCTGGCCCTTGATGCGGTAGTGATCGCCCTCGGGCACCGCCGTGGTCTTGACCAGCGACAGGTCGGAGCCGGCGCCCGGCTCGGTCAGGTTCATGGTGCCGGTCCACTCGCCCGAAATCATGCGCGGCACGAAGGTGCCGATCAGCTCCTGGCTGCCGTGGGAAAGGATGGTGTACGCCGCGCCGATGTTGAGCATCGGGTTCAGGGACAGCGCCATGTTCGCGCTGTTCCACATTTCCATGACCGCCGTGCCGAGGCATTCGGGCAGGCCGAGGCCGCCCACCGATACCGGCAGCGTGGTGCCCATCCAGCCGCCGTCGCGCATCACCGCGAACGCCTCGCGGAACGAAGGCGGCGTCTGCACCTTGCCGTCGACCCAGCGCGCGCCGATGCGGTCGCCGTCGCGGTTGGTCGGCGCCCAGGCGCGCTCGGCCACCCGGGCGGCCTCGTTGAGAATGGCGTCGACGCCCCCGCTGCTGAGGTCCGCGTCCGCGTAATCCTTGAATCCCTGCATGTCGCCGATGTTGGCCAGCTGCTCCAGCACAAATGACATATCCTGCAACGGCGCTTGATAGCTCATGTTGCCTCCCGCGATAAACAACCCAAGTTAAGGGGTGGGATTGTCAAGCGGCGCCTGTGTGAATGCAACAATAAAACGGGCCGCGCCGCCGGGCCCGCGGGTTGCGCAATCCGGTAGGCGGCGCTTTAATGCGCTCGGCGGCGGCCCGATCGATACCGGAGCCATGCCCGCCGGCTCGCGGTCTTCTCCTTTGGAGCTTTTTATGCTGATTGGCCAGGCAGATGCGCCACCGCATCTGTCACACCATCTCTCCAGTCTGTATCTGGACCTGATTCGCAACTGGGAGCTTTGGAACAGCCCGCTGGACAGCGCGTTGCGCATGATCGTCGAATTCTCGACCCGGGCGCTGAACCTCCAGCGCTCCGGCATCTGGACCTTTTCCGAGGACCGCCGCGCCCTGACCTTGCTGTGCCAGTTCGACCGCCGCCACGATGAGTTCAACCACGGCGCGGAAATCGGCCAGGGCAGTTATCCGCAGTATTTCGCCGCCCTCAGCGCCCAACGCGTCATCGACGCCAACGACCTGAGCCAGGACCCGCGCACCCGCGAACTGACCTCGGGCTATGCCGAGCCGGCCAATATCGCCGCCCTGCTCGACGCCGGCGTGCGCGTCCAGGGCAACACCTGGGGCGTGCTGTGCAACGAACACGAGGGCGGCCCGCGCCTGTGGACCGCGGCGGAGAAGTGGTTCGCCATTTCCGTGGCCGACCTGATTTCGCAGTTGCTGGTGGTCGACGAACTGCGCAGTAACGAAGCGCGCATGCGCCTGATCGCCGCCAATCTGCCGGTCGGCATTCTGCGCATCGACACCGAAGGCCGCTGCCTTTACGTCAACAGCCAGTGGCTGGCGCTGGCCACCGCCGACAACGCGCAGCTGCAGGGCCGGAGCTGGCTGAACGCCCTGCATCCGGACGATCGCGAGCCCATGCTGGCGAAGCTCGACGCCGCCTGGCAGCAGGCCGAACGGGTCGAGATGGAATGCCGCTTCATGGTCCAGGGCGAGCTGCGCTGGCTGGCGGTGCGCTGGGTGATCGAGCGCGAGCCCAGCGGCTTCCCGCTGGGCGCGCTGGGCTCCTTCACCGATATCACCGCGCAGAAACAATCGGTCGAACAGCTGCGCGCGGTCAGCGCGCTGCAGCACGCGATCCTGAACGGCGTCGACCACATCATCATCGCCACCGACTCCAATGGCCGGATCAATTCCTTCAACCGCGCCGCCGAACGCCTGCTGGGCTACAGCGCCGGGGAGGTGGTCGGCCATTTCACGCCGGCCCTGTTCCACGAACCCGGCGAAGTGGCCTGGCGCAGCGCGGAGTTGTCGGCCAAGCTCGGCCGTCCGCTGAATTCCGGCTTCGAGATTTTCGCCTTCGGCGGCACCGGCGACCTGAGCGAACAAGAGTGGACCATGGTGCGCAAGGACGGCTCGCGCTTCCCGGCCACGCTGTCGGTCACGCCGCTGCGCGACGCCGCCGGACGCACCACCGGTTACATCGGCATCGCCTCCGATCTCACCGACCGGCGGCGCGCCGAGGAACTGGCCCAGCGCGAGCAGGAGCTGGTCCTGCGCATCACCAACGGCGTCGCGGCCGCCACCGGCGACCAGTTTTTCATTACCCTGACCCACCAGCTGGCGGAGGCGCTCGGCGTCGACTTCGCCTTCGCCGGCGAACTGCTGCCGGGCACGCCGCTGCGGGTGCGCACCATCGCCGCCCACAATGTCGGCCATACCAGCACCGATAACGTGATTTATCCGATCGCGAACACGCCGCTGGAACCGGTGTTCAAAAGCGGCCTCTACGCCCAGGCCGAGAACGTGCGGCAAACCTGGCCCCACGATCCCTATCTCACCGCGGGCGAGGTGGAGAGCTTCCTCGGCGTGGCGCTCGCCTCCACCGGCGGAGTCCTGCTCGGCGTGCTGGCGATTTCCCACCGCCAGCCCCTGCACAACCTGGATTTCGCGCGCAACCTGCTGCGTATTTTCGCGGTGCGCGCCGCCGCCGAGCTGGAGCGCCGTCGCCAGGAAATGGAACTGCGCGACAGCGAGCGCCGCTACCGGGCGCTGTTCGAAAACTCCGACGACGCGATCTTCCTGCTGGAGTCGGATCGGTTGCTCGACTGCAACGAGCGCACGCTGAACATGTTCTCCGGCACGCGCGCTCAGCTCATCGGCCAGACGCCGCATCGCCTGTCGCCGGAGCTGCAGCCCGACGGCGCCTTTTCCAAACCGCGCATGCTGGCCAGGATCGCCAGCGCCGCGCGCGGCCGGCGCCAGACCTTCGACTGGCGCTACATGCGCCGCGACGGCAGCTTATTCGATGCCGAAATGACCTTGACCAGCATCATGCTCGGCGGCCGGCCCTATCTGCTGGCGACCGTGCGCGACATCAGCGACCGCAAACAGGCGGAGCGCGATCTGCAGAACAGCAACGAGCGCCTGCGCTGGATCAACCAGGTGGCGACGCGGCTGTACGGCAAGCGCGACATCGCCAGCATCGCGCACGAAAGCGCCACCCTGCTCAACGCCCACAACAGCTCGCCGCTGGTTTCGTTTTATCTCTACGAAAGACATCCGAGCCGCCTGACGTTTCTCGCCGAGCACGGCAGCGGCCGCAAGACCGACCGCATCGTCGGCCATCGTTATCCCTGCCCGGAAATTCCCATCGACTCGGAAGAGGTGGATTTCGTCGCCGACGTGCCGCGCAACATGGCCGTGTTTCCGGCGGAGCAGCAGTCGCTGGTGGCGCGCGGCGTGAAAGACCTGGTCAGCATCGTCCTGAAATACAACGGCGCGGTGCTCGGCGTGGTCACGCTCGATTACCAGCAGTCGATCCAGTTCGGCCCGGACGAACGCGCCGACCTGCTCGCCTTCGGCAAAACGGTGTCGATGGCGCTGGCCAACGCGCGCCACGTCGCCGACATGGAGCATCAGGCCAATTTCGATTCGCTCACCGAGCTGCCGAACCGCTACGCGCTGCACCGCGAGCTCGCGCAGGACATGCAGCCGGGCGGCGCGCCGCTGGCGCTGCTGCTGCTCGACCTCGATCGCTTCAAGGAAGTCAACGACACCCTCGGCCACGATGTGGGCGACAAAATGCTGCGCTCGATCGGCGCGCGGCTGCGCGAGGCGCTGGGCGAACAGGACACTTTTCTCGCCCGCCTCGGCGGCGACGAGTTCGCCATCGTCCTGAAGCGCTGCGGCGACGAAGCCGCGCTGCGCGAGTTCGCGCGGCATGTGCTCGCCGTGCTGAAGCAGCCGTTCACGGTGGACGGACTGGCGCTGGAAGTGGGCGCGAGCGTCGGCATCTCCGTGTTTCCCGCCCACGGCGGCAATGGGCACGAGCTGCTGCGCTCGGCGGACGTGGCGATGTACGCGGCGAAACACCGCCAGGCCGGCGCGCTGATTTACGACACCGCCTTCGACCAGCACAGCCCCGACCGGCTGGCCCTGCTGGCGGAACTCGGCAGCGCGGTCCACAGCGGCGAACTCGTGGTGTACTACCAGCCCAAGATCGCCATCGACGACGGCGCCGTCATCGGCTTCGAGGCGCTGGTGCGCTGGCGGCATCCGCGCCGCGGCCTGCTGCAGCCCGGCGACTTCATTCCGGTCGCGGAAATGAGCGACGCCATTCACCCCCTCACCATGGAGGTGCTGCGGCAGGCGCTGGCGCAGCAGCGGGAATGGCGCGCCCAGGGCCTGCCCCACGCCATTTCGGTGAATATTTCCGCGCGCAACCTGGTCGAGGAACATTTCGTCGAACACCTGCACGCGCTGCTGCGCCAGTACAACGCCGATCCCTCGGCCCTGGAGCTGGAAATCACCGAATCCGCGCTGATGCAGGATCCCGACGGCGCCGCCGAATTGCTGCGGCGCATTGCCGCGCTGGGCGTGCAACTGTCGATCGACGACTTCGGCATGGGTTATTCGTCGATGGCGTACTTGCGGCGTTTGCCGATCCACGCGCTGAAAATCGACCGCACCTACGTCACCGACATGGCCTCCGACGAGCAGGACGCCATCATCGTGCGCTCCACCATCAACCTCGCGCACAACCTCGGCCTGCGCGTGGTGGCCGAGGGCGTCGAAAATGCCGAGGCGCTGGCGCTGCTGCGCCTCATGCAATGCGAATTCGCCCAGGGTTATTACATCAGCCGGCCGGTGCCGGCCGAAGCCGTTCCGGACGGCCTGGCGCTGATCGGCGCCCGCCTCGGCGAGTGCGGCCACGGCGACTGGACAATCTGATCGAAAACATGCCCAGCCCGAAAAAAGCCGGACGACCCGCGCGGGCGCTTGCATGATTCGCGCGGCACGCCCGAAGCACCAGCCGGATGTTTCGCGGTCCCAACCCACAACGCAACATAACAAGAGAACAAGCCATGAATAGATTTACCGATCGCGTCGCCATCGTCACCGGCGCCGGCGGCGGCCTCGGCGAGGCCAGCGCGAAACGCCTGGCGCGGGAGGGAGCGCGGGTGATCGTCGCCGATATTCGCGAGACGGATGCCGCGCGCGTCGCGGCCGAGATCGAAAGCGGCGGCGGCGTCGCCCTGCCCTGCCGCGCGGATATCAGCCTCGAAGACGATGTGCGGGCGATGGTCGGCCGCGCCGTCGACGCCTTCGGCCGGCTCGACCTGATGCACAACAACGCGGCCGCCACCAGCCACGCGCTGGTGGCCCGCGACGGCAAAATCGCGGATATGCCGCTCGATGTCTGGGATCAGACCATGTCGGTGAACCTGCGCGGCGCCATGCTCGGCTGCAAGCACGCGATCCCCGCGATGATTGCCGGCGGCGGCGGCTCCATCGTCAACATGTCGTCGATTTCCGCGCGCATGGGCGGCGATATCTTCAGCGCCTACGGCGTTTCGAAAGCGGCGCTGGAAGCGCTGACGCGCTATGTCGCCTCGCAATACGGCAAAGAGCGCATCCGCTGCAACGCGGTGCTGCCCGCCACCACCTTGACCACCGCGGTCAAGGAATACCTGTCGCCGGAGCTGCTGGCCCTGTCCGTCAGCGGCCTCGCGCTGCCCGAGCTGGCGGAACCCGAGGATGTCATCGGCGTGGTGGCTTTTCTGCTGTCGGACGAAGCCCGCCACATGACCGGCCAGTCATTGTGCGTGGACGGCGGCTTCACCCTGACCAGCGCCTCGGCGGCGATCCTGAAGTTCGCGCAGGCGCTGCCTTGATCCGCCTGTCATTCCCGCCGTCGCGGCGTTTTAAATGGGTTCAAAATCCTCATTGATTACCGCATAAACTGCGGTTTTTCGCCCATTTTTGCCTTGCCTCGGCGGCGCTCGCCACGTTTTTCAGAGGCTCCCTAGGGCTTCGGTTTTTTGCGGCTGGGCAAGGCCAGGTTCAGATAGCGCTGGGCCAGCGAGGTCGGCGCGACGAAGGGAATCGCCAGCATTTCCACCAGCACGCGCAGCCAGGCGCGCCGGCGCCAGGCTATGCGCATGAAATACGCATGCACGCCCATGTGCGTCCAGGCGTCATCGTGCCGGGCCAGATGAATTTCCTCCAGCCGCGCCGTCGCCGCGGCGAGATCGTCCACGCGCAATAATTCATCCACCTCGTGGAACAGGGAGTTGCATTCCATCAATAACGTCATCGTGACACCTCATCGCATGTTCGCCCTGCCGGGATTTGCGGCCGTGGCGATCGAGGGAAACCCCACTGGAACTGTTCGTGTTCGCGCCAGCCCGGCGTGATCGGAACACGGGCCTGGCTATTCGCGGCAACCGGGGGATTCGTCGCAAAGCTCACGCGGCGTACGTGGCCGATACCTCGTGCAAGGACTTCTGAAAGCCTTGGACACTCAACCGCGATTTCCCGGAATTCCTGTTTCCTGGAAATCCTTGCTTTGCGAAATTATTGTTTTCTCGAAATTGCCTTGCGAAATCATTGTTAATTGCTTTGCGAAATCATTGCTTTGCGAAATCATTACCTTGCGAAATCATTATTATTGGAGCGCGGGTTTCCCGCACCGGAGCCGCGCGCTAAAACTAACCCATCGCGGCGTCGCTGTCCAAGGGCGAGCGATTCCCACGCCGGCTTTTTACGCGCTCTCACGGCAATGCCGTGGCCCGGCTTCCATGACTCGAATCTCGCATTGGCATCCGCTAAACACGAATTTTCGCACCGTGAACCGCCGCGCTCCGCGCCAAATCCCAACCGCCATGCCGCGGATAAAGAGGATGCACCATGAGCCTTCAACCCAAGCCCCTCATCAACGGCGAACTGATCGACAGCGGCGCCACGCTGGAGCTCGGCGGCAACGACGCCGACATCGTGCTCGATGACGTCGATGTCGAAAAAATCGCGCCGAAAATCTTCGGCAGCGCCTTCGCCAACTGCGGCCAGGTGTGCATCGCCTTGAAGCGCGTCTACGCCCACGCCTCCATTTACGACAAGCTGTGCGATGCGCTGGCGCGCGAGGCGGAAAAGGCGGTGGTCGGCGACGGGCTGGAGGAAGGCACGCAAATCGGGCCGATCCAGAACGCCATGCAGTTCGAGAAAATCAAGGGCTTCATCGCCGCCGCGAAAACCGATGGCACGATCATCGCCGGCGGCGAAGTCCTGAATCGCGCCGGTTATTTTGTACGCCCCACCATCGTGCGCGATATTTCCGACGACAGCGTGCTGGTGAAGGAAGAGCAATTCGGCCCGATTCTGCCGGTGCTGAAATACGACGACGTGGACGACGCCCTCGCTCGCGCCAACAACACCCCCTATGGCCTGGGCGGCTCGGTGTGGTCTTCGAATGTCGACCGCGCTTACGAAGTCGCCAAGCGCATCGACAGCGGCACCGCCTGGATCAACCTGCATTTCGCCCCGCACGTGCCTTTCGGCGGCGCCAAGGAATCCGGCATCGGCGTGGAATTCGCGCACGAAGGCCCGATGGAGTTTTCGCAGACAGCGGTGATCAGCATCGCGAAATAAAACCGCTCAGGCGGCAAGCACAAGCCGTGTGTCCGCGCATAAAAAAGCCGCTCGATCGAGCGGCTTTTCTTTTGGAGGGTTTACCGTTTTTTCTACTCACTTCCTTGTGAGAGGGATCGTATCCGTTGCAGCGGATACATCACTCCGGTTTTTCAAGAATCAACGCCGTCATGGTTTTGAACAACCGGCGCAGTTCGTCCTCGGATTGATAAAACGGGCTCGGCGTGGCGAGATAAGAGATAGCCAGCCGATTGAACCACTCGCAGACGACCATCAGGTCCAGGTCCTGGCGGATATTGCTGCGCGATTTCAACCGATCGTAAATCGCTTTCATCGATTCGGTGAAGTCGATCAGGTAACTGCGATCACTCAGAAATATCTCATTCATGATCGGCAGGATATCCCGCGCCAGAAGCAGGTTGCTGATCTCCGTGGCTTGCGAACGTTTTAAGGTAAAAATCAGCGCTTCGACCAGATAGTCGCCAAAATTCTCGACGTCCTTGAGTTCGTTGTGCAGATTAGTCCAAAAGTTATCTACTTCGCGGCGCACCACTGCCTTGAGTATTTCCTGATGGCTGCTGAAGTAGCGATATACCGTCGGCCTGGAAATTCTGGCCTGCACGGCGATATCGGAGATTGATGCGGAGGCGCCAAGTCGTTTGTAGCAGTAAACCGCAGCATCCAACAAACGGGCCCTGGCTTCGGATGATTTGTTGGAGCGGGTTCCCATGCCCCAACGAATGAGCTCTCCCTTGAGCGGCGACATTATTTTTCCTTAAGTTGGCCAATTTCGCGCGCAGTTAGCCACAGGATTTTTTATCGCCCTATTCCCATTTGGCTAGACAATAGTGAATCGCTCAATTTCAAACCAATGCCCCGCGAATCCGAAGCGGTGTCCGCACAAAAAACGGGTCAACTCAGGCGCGCGCCGCGGCCGCGATCCGACGCAGGGACGCACCGGCCCGACGGCCGATTTCCTCGGGCGCAAACCGCCACAGCGCGCTGGAAAAAACCTCGATGCCCAGAGGCGCGTCGCAACCGGCGACGTCGAGTTGCCGGATCATGTCCACGAGTTCCATCGCGCCCTCTCCCGGCAGCAGGCGCGACTGCATCGTTTCGGCGACGAGATCGGCGGACGCCTCCAGCGGCGCGTCGTTGAGCTGAACGGCGAAATAATATTGGCCGGGAATCTGCGCGATGGCCGCGTTGGCCGCGCCGCCGCGAAAATGGTGCCAGCTGTCGAACAGAATGCCGCCGTTTGCGCAACCCGCCCGCTGCACGATCGCGAGCGCAGTCGCGGCGTCGCTGACCTGCGACCAGGGCAGAAACTCGAGATGCATGCGCAGGCCGCGCGTTGCGGCGCGGGTACACAACGCGGCGAAAGCATCGACCAGTTGCGCCTCGGGCAAACGCTGCGGCAGAGCCCACACGACATTCACGGAGCGCGCATCCAGCGCATCGGCAATGCGGTAAAGCGTATCCTCGTCCGCATCCAGCGCCGGGCCGCCGGCGGGAAAAACGTGGCCCGGCACCCAGTTCAACAGGGGATCGAGTTCGGCGATGCACAAGCCGTTGTCGGCGAGCAGGTTTCGCATATCGCTGTCGCTCAACTTGTCCTCGTCGCGGGCGCGCCGGTAGGTCGAGGCGAACAGGGAAATCGCCTGGAATCCGCCGGCGCGCGCGGCCGCCACCAACTGCGAAAAACTCGCGTGCATCAACGTGCCGTTGCATAACACCAGATCGTTCCGGTCGAGTTCCCCGGAGCGTTTTGCCGCGCTCATGACGCTCTCCTGTGCCAATGATTTTTCGGAATTATTTTTCAGGAAATAACGGGGCGGCGCCGCCTTGCGCCGCGCTCTCAGGGTTCCAGCACCACCTTGATCGCGCCGGCCTTGCGATCGGCCGCCACCGCGAACGCGGACGCGGCGTCGTTGAGCGGCAGCCGGTGCGTGATCATCGCGTCGGCGATGTGCGGATTGGCCGCCATCAACTGCGCGGCCACATCGACGTCGCGGGTCAGGCCATAACGGCCGTACATCGACGACGACACCAGGCGCAAACTTTTCATGCCCACTTCAAACGCGGGCACGGTCAACCCCTCCCAGTACGTGGCCAACATCAGCACCGTGCCGCCGGGCCGGCACAAACGCACGGCCTGTTCCATGCTGCCGGTCGTGCCCGCGCAATCGATCACGAAATGAAATTCCTCGGCGCCGCCCGGATTGGCGTCGCGTACCGTGGCGCGCAGCCGCTCGCCGGCCAGTTTCTGCGCGTCGTGGCGCGCGAACAGCGCGACCTCCTTCGCCACCGGACGCGCCACCGCCACCGCGCACAATCCGATGGAGCCGCCGCCGATCACCGCGATGCGATGCGAAGCGTTCAGGTTCAACATCGCCAGGCCGTGGGCGGCCACCGCCAGCGGCTCCACCAGGCAGGCATCCTCGGGCCGCACATTGCTCGGCAGCGGCACGATGCAGCGCGCCGGAACCAGGATTTCCTCGGCCATGCCGCCGTCGCGCGCCACGCCATAAATGCTTTCGCTCAGATGCCGGCAGAACTGGTATGCGCCCTGCGCGCACTGATCGCAATGACCGCAGGGCGCGATCGGCTCCAGCGCCACCGGCGTGCCGTCCTTCAACACGCCCGCCACTTCGTGCCCCAGGGTCGCGGTCACCGGAAATCCGCCCGCGACCATGTGCAGGTCGGAACCGCAGATGCCCGCGGAACGCACTTTCACCAACACGCCTTCGCCCTGCGGCGCCGGCACATCGACGACATGGACATGTTTTTCGCAACAACGCACGGCCTTCATGCTCATCTCCTCAGCGTTTCAGATTATTGGAATTCCCTGCGCGCGCGTCACATCGCGATGAGACGGTACGGATCGCTGCCGTCCCACTGCGCGGCCTCGCGTGCGCAGCGCTCGTATTCGGCGACGAAATTCGGATCGGCGGGCATCAGCTCGATCACCATGCCGGTCAGCATCGGCGATTCGAGGTAGGCATAGCGGTTGTACGGATTGCGCAAAATGCCGTGCTCGCGCAGGCCGGCCTGTTTTCCGCGCGCGAGGGCGGCATCGATGTCGTCGACCATGTAGCCGATCTGATGCAACACCTGCGGCTGCGGCAAATCCTGGAAAAAACGGTAGGGCGACGGCGCGTCGTTGACCTGCTGGATCAATTCGATCTGCACGCCGTTCTGGTAGGCCAGCGCCACATGCATGACCACTTCATGGGTGCCGCCCTGGAAATCCGTCTGCATGACGACGTTTCGATAACCCCACCAGGGCCCGACGCCCAGTTGCTCGACCCAGCAGCGCATCGCCGCATCGATATCCTTGGCCAGAAAACCCCATTGCTTGATGGTTCCGAATAACTGCTCGTGCATAACCAGACTCCGAAGGAAAAATGATCGCCGGCACAGCCGGCCGGACGGCCGAAGCGCGCGGAAAAACAGCTGGAAAATTCCCTGCATGACGGCGATTTTATCGAGATTTGTACGCCGCGCTCCGGCCCGGATTATGGACCATCCCACCGCGTGAACCAAGGAATTCCGCGCCGGCGCGCGAGTCACAGAAGTGAAATCCCGCGCTGGAAAATCGTTTGCGGAAAAAATCGCCAGGCGTCCGCCAACGCCCTTCCAGCGCATCCCCCGGCACCGCTGAAAGCCGGCGTTTTTTTCCGGAGACCCTTCATGGAACGCTTCGCGCGCTTTCAGGATTTTTATCCCTTTTACCTGAGCGAACACCAAAACCCCAGCTGCCGCCGCCTGCATTTCACCGGCACCGCGCTGGTGCTGTCGACACTGCCCGCCGCGCTGCTCAGCGGCAACGCGGCCTGGCTGCTGTGGGCGCCGGTGTGCGGCTACGGCTTTGCCTGGATCGGTCATTTTTTCTTCGAAAAGAACCGCCCCGCCACGTTCCGCCATCCGCTGTACAGCCTGCTCGGCGATTTTGCGATGTTCCGCGATCTGCTGCTGGGGCGCATTCCCTTCCGCCCCAAACACCCCGGCTGACATCTCGACTCGCGACGCCGGACAGCGTCCGGGCGTTGCCACCGCCCCGCCGAGCTCTTATCATGCCCGGCCCCCATATGACCTCCTTTACTGCATGCCCGCCCATGCGCGGATCATGCGGGCGATTGATGCATGAACGCCGTTTCAGCCCGAATCATCCAATGGCTGCGCCGCTGTGTGCCGGCGAAGGCCACCATCAACCGGCGCGAGCGCCTGCGCGTCAGCGTCGGCGCCCTGCTCGGCATCGCTCTGACCGGCCTGCTGACGCCGCTGTTGCAGGCTTCCCCCGGCGATCTGCCGCTGCTGGTCGCGCCGATGGGTGCCTCGGCGGTGCTGTTGTTCGCCGTTCCCGCCAGCCCGCTGGCGCAGCCCTGGTCGATCCTCGGCGGCAACATCACCGCCGCGCTGATCGGCGTTACCTGCGCGCGCTGGATTCATCCCGAACTGCTGGCGGCGGCGCTCGCCGTGGCGCTCACCATCGGCGCCACCCTCATGCTGCGCTGCGTGCATCCGCCCTCGGGCGCGGTGGCGCTCACCGCCGTGCTCGGCGGCCCGGCGATTCACAACGCGGGTTACGCTTTCGTGGGTTTTCCGGTCGCGGTCAACTCGCTGATCCTGCTGCTGTCCGCCATCGCCTGGCATAACGCGACGCGCTACCGCTATCCGCACGTCGCGCCGCTGGCGATTCCGCCGCGCTTCGGTTTTTCCGCCGCCGATCTGGACGCCGTGCTGAAAAACAACAACGAAATGCTCGATATCGGCCGCGACGATCTGGAAGCGCTGCTGCAGCAGGCGGAGATGCGTTCCTACCAGCGCCGCTTCGGCGCGCTGACCTGCGCGGACATCATGTCGCGGCAGCCGATCACCGTGCAGCCCGGCACCTCGCTGGGGGAAGCCTGGTCGCTGCTGCGGCGTCACCGGGTGAAATCGCTGCCGGTGGTGGATGCCGGGCAGCGCGTGATCGGCATTGTCACGCAGGCGGATTTCATCAGGCGCGCGGGCCCGGACATCGCCTCGCCGCGCGCGCTGGGCGAGCGGCTGCGGCGCTTCGTCGCGCACCGCGGCAAGCAGCCGGAAGTGATCGGACAGATCATGGCGCAGCCGGTGCGGACGGCGCCGGCGCAGAAGCCGATCGCCGAGCTGGTGCCGATGTTCGCCGACACCGGCCACCACCACATACCGATTCTCGACGAGCAGCAACGCCTGGTCGGCATCGTCACCCAATCCGACCTCATCGTGGCGCTGTACGAACAGCGTCTGCATGAACAAACGCCGCCCGTCGCCAAGGCCGGCTGAGCGCTCTCAGGCCTCGATGAAGCGCTCGCGGTAATCGCGGAAACGCTGCTTGATGGAATCCTCGGTAAAACCGAACTGCGCCAGCGTGTAGTGATGCGCGGGCCGCTTCTCGCGGGGATTGTTCGCCATGTAATTTTCTATGCCGGCGCGCGCCCGCTCCGTCAGCGGCATCCGCAAATACGCGTAAATCCTTTCGATCAGGCCGAGCGGATCGCTCACGGTTTCACGAAAATCCACATCGAAAAAACTGCCGGCGGGCCATTGCTCGCGCGCGGCGAGGCAGCGCTTGAGATTGCGCTCGATGGTGGCGCTGGACTGGCGGCCCGCCTCCACCGGGTCCGGCGTGTCGCTGACACCGGCCCACAGCGAATACACCATGCTGGCGTAGGAGGGAATCGTGCTGAGCGGATCGCGGTGGGTCTGGATGAATTGCGCTCCGGGAAACATCGCGGCGATGACATCGACATAGCCGAGATGCACCGGCGTTTTCAACACCCAGCGCTCGGCCCGCGGCAAGCCGCGCCGGCGTTTCTGCCACTGCAGCAACTGCAGCATTTTTTTCCAGTAGCCGTAGGCCGCCCGCATATCCTGCTTCGCCACCCAGGCGTGGTAGCCGGGAATGCACACCAGCGCCTCGTGCGTGGTGCTCATCAGCGTGTGGTCGAGCAGATGATTGTCCTCATCCGCGCCCAGCGCGTCCCAGGGATGAATCGCGGCGAGTTCCGGATTGGCCGCGAGTATGGCCGCGACCTCCGCCTTCGAGGTCGCCATGCGCTGCTCGCCGGTCACATCACTCGGCGCGGGCACGGGATAACGCGCCTCCCACCACGCCGTTGCGTAAAAACGCGTGTCGCTGGCCAGCAGTCGATGCAGCAAAGTCGTGCCGGTGCGCGCCATGCCCAGTATCACCACCGGCGCGGCAATCGCTTCGTCGAGGATTTCGGGATGGCGCGCGAACCAGTCCTGGGCCCGCAGGCGTCCGATCAGGAAATTCAGCAGGCGCTCATGCCATGTTTGCAATCCGAACGCGTTCAGGTTCGCCTCGTGTATCAGCGACTGGGTCATCACCGCGAGCGGTTCGTCGAAGGACAGCGCGTCGAAGGCCTGCAGGCCGGTGCGCCGGCGCGCCTCATCGATGAGATGACGCGGGTCCAGCAGCGTCGCGACCTCGCGCGGGTCCACGGCTGAATTATTGTTTGAAGCCATACGGTTTGCCCCTTGCCAGCGGAACGGGTGACAGCAAAAAAAAACGGCCCGGCGCAAAGCGCCGGGCCGGTCGATTGTCACACATCGCGCGGCGGTCTGTCAGACCAGCGTGCCGTCGCGGTAATCGCGGATCGCCTGCTCCACTTCCTCCACGGTGTTCATCACGAAGGGACCGTATTGCACCACCGGCTCGCGCAGCGGTTTCCCCGCCAGCAACAGAAAGCGCGCGCCTTTTGCGCCGGCGACAACCGCCGCCGCCTCGCCCGGGCCGAGCAAGCCGATCTGGCCCGCGCGCAACGCGCGCTCGCCGGCGCCGATTTTCACTTCGCCCTCGAACACATACAGCATGACGTTGTGCTCCGCCGGCAGCGCATGTTCGAAATGCGCGTCGCCGGCCAGGCTTACATCGAAGTAGGTCGGATCGGTGCTGAGCCCGCGCATCGGCCCGCTCACCTCGACGCCGCCGTTAGCGCGGCGCCCGGCGATGACCTTGACCGTCGCGCCGTCCGCTTCCACGCTCGGAATATCGTCGGCGGCGATGTCGACGTAACCGGCCGGCTTCATTTTTTCCGCCGCGGGCAGATTGATCCACAGCTGGAATCCGTGCAAGCGACCGCGCTCCTGCTGCGGCATTTCCGAGTGAATGATGCCGCGCCCCGCCGTCATCCACTGCACGCCGCCGCTCTTGAGATCGCCGCGATTGCCGAGGTGATCCTCGTGCAGCATGTGCCCTTCCAATATGTAGGTCACCGTTTCGAAACCGCGATGCGGATGATCGGGAAAACCGGCGATGTAATCGGCCGCGTCCTCCGAATTGAATTCATCCAGCATCAGGAAAGGATCGTGGCGCGCGTGCGGCGTTTGTCCCAGGCTGCGGCGCAGACGCACACCGGCACCCTCGGACACCGAAACACCCGCAATCACTTCCCTCAACTCACGTACGCTCATCACAGCTCTCCTCGTTGTGGATGTCCCGGGGGACATCCGTAAAAATACCGGAACCTCACACCGCCGCCAGCAACTCGCCGATATCCGAATGCGCCTGCTGCAGCGCCGCGCTGCGCGTATCGGCGTCGATGTTCAGGCCTTCCGCGTAAACGAACTCGATATCGCGAATCCCAAGGAAATTCAGGAAACCGCGCACGAATTCCGTTTGCAAATCCGCCGGGGTGCCCGCGTAACGTCCACCGCGCGCCGCCAGAATATAAGTGGGCCGGTCGCGCAGCAGGCCTTCCGGACCGGTCGCGGTGTAGCGGAAAGTCGCGCCGGCGCGGGCCACGTGATCGAAATACGCCTTCAGCGACGACGGCACGCCGAAGTTGTAGAACGGCAGACCGATCACCAGCACATCGGCGTCGCGCAGTTCCGCGATCAGCGCGTCGGCCTCGTCGACCACCGCCTGCTGCTGCGCGCTGCGCTCCCCGGCCGGCGTGAGCAGCGCCTGCATGCGCTCGCCGTCCCAGTGCGGCACGGTCTGCGAGCCGAGATCGCGCTTGACCACGCGGCCCTGCGGGTTGCGCTCGCGCCAGCGCGCGACCAGCGCGTCGGCCAGCTGGCTGGATTGTCCCTGGTCACCGAAAATACTGCTGTTGATCTGAAGCAGAGTGCTCATTGCCTGTCTCCCGTCGATACGAGCGTTGCGATTCGATGGGCACATTTAAACGGTTGCCGAATTGCGAATGAATCCCTAAATTTCGCTCAATCCGATCAAAATTTTCGATGTGTCGAGCGATTTTCAAGCAATGAACCTGAATGTCAGTCTGGACCAGTGGCGCGCGCTGCTGGCGGTGATCGATCGGGGCGGCTACGCCCCGGCGGCGGAGTTCCTGGGAAAAAGCCAGTCGGCGGTGTCGTATCTGATCCGGCAGCTGGAAAGCCAGCTCGGGGTCGCGGTGTTCGAATTGCAGGGCCGGCGCGCGGTGCCCACGGCGGCCGGCCAGGTGCTGTACCGGCGCGCGCGCCAGCTGCTCGACCAGGCGCAGGCGCTCGAGCACACCGCCAGCATGCTGGGCCGGGGCGTGGAGGCCGAGATCGCCATCGCGGCCGACCTGATCCTGCCCGCCGATCAGGTGTTGCGCTGCCTGCAGCGCTTTTACCAGGAATTTCCCAACACCCGCGTCGAGCTGATCGAATCGGTGCTCAGCGGCACCGAGGATGCCTTGGTGCAGCGCCTCGTCGATCTGGCGATCACCGCGCGCGTGCCGGTCGGTTTTCTCGGCGACCCGGTGCTGGAAATGCCGATGATCGCGGTGGCGCATCCGCAACATCCGCTGCACCTGCTCAACCGCGAACTCACCTACGAGGACCTGCGCCAATACCGCCAGCTGATCGTGCGCGACTCGGGCATTCACCGCCGCCACAGCGAAGGCTGGCAAGGCGCCGAGCAGCGCCTGACCGTCAGCCATCTCACCACATCGCTGCAGGCGGCGCGGCTGGGCCTGGGTTATGCGTGGTATCCCGCCGCCTACATCCGCGACGATATCGAGCGCGGCACGCTCAAGCGCCTGCCGCTGCGCGAAGGCGGCCTGCGCCGCGTGCAAACCTATCTGGTATTCACCGACCGCGACTGCGCGGGACCGGCGACGCGGCGTCTCGCCGAGCTGCTGCACGAACAACTGCCGGCGATCTGCGCGGGCCATTGACCGGCCCGCGCCCGGGAAAAACGCGCCCGCGCGGGCGCCGATAAGTATATCCCCGTACGGATTTTACGAACGCTTTTCAATAACCTGCACGTCCATTCCACATGCCAACGGCTCGCCGCACCGTCACCACGGATAAGCGGATGGCTTTGCCGTGCTTCCCACGCCCAGAACCATAGGCCCAGGAGATCGCGCCCGTGTTCGCCCCCCCTACCGTCGACGAGGACGCGCGCATCGCCTTGCTGAAGGCTTTGCAGCTGTTCGACTCGCCCCCCGAGGACGTATTCGATCGCATCACCCGCCTCGCCAGCCGCCTGCTCGATGTGCCGATCGCCCTGATCTCGCTGATCGACCGCGATCGCCAGTGGTTCAAATCGCGCGTCGGCATCGACGTCGAGCAAACTCCGCGCTCGCTGGCGTTTTGCTCGCACACGATTCTCGATTCGCGCCCGCTGGTGATCTGCGACGCGACCGAGGACGTGCGCTTCGCCGACAACCCGCTGGTGCTCGAAGCGCCGCATATCCGCTTTTACACCGGCGTGCCGATTTTCTCGATCGCGGGCATCGCCCTCGGCACGCTCTGCGTCGCCGATCACAAGCCGCGCCAGCTCAGCGCCGAACAGCTGCAGTCGCTGCAGGATCTCGCCGAGCTCACCCAGCGCGAAATCGCGCACCGCGAAGCGTCGCTGCTCTCGCATCAGGTGTTCGACGACAGCGAAGCGCATTTCCAGAGCACCTTCGAACAGGCCGCGGTCGGCATCGCCATCGTCGACCTCGACGGGCACTGGGGCTGGGTCAACCGCAAGCTCTGCGAAATCGTCGGCTACAGCCCGCAGGAATTGCAGCGCATGACCTTCCAGGACATCACGCATCCGGACGACCGCCAAGGCGACCTGGCGCTGGTCAGGCAGATGCTGAGCGGCGAACTCGGCCACAACAACCGGGAAAAGCGCTACATCCGCAAAGACCGCCAGCCGGTGTGGGTGAATCTCTCCCTGTCGGTGTTGCGTGGCGGCGACGGCCGCCCGCGCCATTTCATTACCATCGTCACCGATATCCATGCGCGCAAAGTCGCGGAAGCATCGCTGCACGCGCTGCGCGCCGAACTCGAAGACCGCGTCGCCGAACGCACGCGCCAGCTCAGCGCGAGCGAAGCGCAATTGCGCGCGGTGCTGGAAAACGCGCAGGACGCGTTCATCGGCATCGGCGCCCACGGCGTCATTTCGCTGTGGAATCGCCAGGCCGAGCAGACCTTCGGCTGGAGCCGCGACGAAATCCTCGGCCGCCCGCTGCAGGAAACCATCATCCCCAAGCGCTACAAGCGCGTGTTCGGCAAATATCTGCGGGAATTGCTCAGTACCGGCACCGGCCCCATGCTCGAGCAGCGCCTGGAGCTGATGGCCTGCCGGCGCAACGGCAGCCTGTTTCCGGTCGAGGTGCGCATCTCGCCCCTGCCCTCGGAGAACGGTCGCCAGTTCTGCGGATTCCTGCACGACATCAGCGCGCGCAAAAAACTGGAGTCGTCGCTGGCGCGCGCCGCCACCCAGGACCCGCTCACCGGCCTGCCCAACCGCCGCGCGCTGATCGAACAGATCGGCGGCGCGCTCAACCGCGCCGCCCGCTCGACGCTGCCGTTAGGCGTTTTGTTCCTCGACCTGGACGGTTTCAAGCTCATCAACGACCGCTACGGCCATGAAGCCGGCGACAGCCTGTTGCAGCAATTCGCGCAGCGCCTGCGGCATTGCGTGCGCAAAAGCGATACGGTGGCGCGGCTGGCCGGCGATGAGTTCGTGATCCTGCTGGAGGATTTGAAAAACTATAAGGGCGATACGCAAGGCCTCGGCGCCAGCATCATCGAAGCCATGCGCACGCCCTTCGATCTGGACGGCGCACAGCATGTCATCAGCACCAGCATCGGCATCTACGTGCACCGGCCCGATCGCGACGTCACGCCCGAGCAGCTGATCGCCGCCGCCGACGAGGCCATGTACAAGGCCAAGCGCGGCGGCAAGAGCCGGATTTATCTCGCCAACGCCAACTGAGCCGCGCCTATACGCAACCGTTAGCGCGGCTCAGCGCCGGAATTCCCGCACCACGAACTGCGCGCGCAGGTCCAGCCCGTCGAACTGTTCGAGACGCTCGCGCCGCTCCCTGGTGGCGCGCCAGTAATGCGGCGTCATGCGCGCCAGCTGGCCGAGCGCGGCGCGGTCGAGGCGCATGCGGTAATCCAGCGTTGCGCTGTGCGCGAGCGTGAAGCCCTGCTCCAGCAGCGCGCCCGGCGCCGCGCTGTCCTGGCGGCGCACGCTTTCGTAAAGTACTTCCCGCAATTCCGCCAGATGTTCCGGCCCCGGTCCGGCCAGCAACAACACACCGTCGCCGGCGAGCACGCGCCGGGTTTCCTCCGGATGCGGATTGCAGAAAATATTCAGCACCGCATCGAGCCCCGCGTCGGCGAAGGGCAGCGCCTTGCTGTTGCCGACGCACCAGACCACTTCCCGGCTGCGGCGCGCGGCGCTGGCCAGCGCCGGCTTGGCGATGTCGAGCGCGTAGACCTCGCGCCCGTCGCCGGCAAAGGCCGCGCTGTAATAACCTTCGCCGCATCCCAGGTCGAGCACGCGCTGGCGGGCGCGATCCCCGCGCAACGCATCGAGGCGTTCCAGCATGTGCGCGCGCAGCGGCGCGTAATGACCCGCGTCGAGAAAGGCGCGGCGGTCCGCCAGCATCGCCGCGCTGTCGCCGGGCGCCCTGCTCGGACGGTGCGAGCTGAGCAGCAGGTTCACGTAGCCCTGGCGCGCGATATCGAAACCGTGGCCGCCGGCGCAGGCGTAGCGCTTCTCCTCGCGCAGCAATTCGAGTTGGCAGACGGGACAGCGCAGAATGGTCATGGTTGGGAATTACCGGAAAAAAACAATGGCGACGCGGAAAGCCGGCGATTATCGCAGAGAAGCCCGGCCTTGGGGAAAACCGCGCCGCCGGCTCAGCGTTTTGCCGACAACCCGAGGCCGGCGCAAAGTCGGCGCCCGATCTCCCTCAGCAGACGTCCGTTGAGCGCCGCCAGCAGCAGTTCCGCCATCGCGAAACTGAAACGCCCGTCGCTGAACAGCACCAGCAGGCGCAGCGGCATGTTCTCCGTCGTCTCCTCGCTCATGCGCGCCAGCGTCGGATCGTTAGCCGCGCCGAGCCGCGCGCGCGTGGCGCGCAGCACAGCGCGATAGATCTGTGCGCCCAGCCAGTGCCGCCGGATCTCGCCCAGGCAGGAATTCAGCGAGTACGCGCCGCCGGCCGCGCGCGCCGGCAGCGGGCCGTGCAACGCCTGGAACGCCGCGTCGGCAACCTCGAAGGCCTCCGATCCGCCGCCGGCCGGAGCCGCCGCGTAATAAACCGGCGCGCAAACGCGCAGATCGGGCGCGGCCGGCACCGCCCGCTCCGCTTCGATCCACACGGTGGCGCGGGCGCGAATATCGGCGCTCGACGCGCCGATCAGGATTTCGAATTCGCCGCTCTCCACCTGCCAGTCGCCGAGCGCGGCGTGGAAATAGGCAAAGGCGCGCCGGTCGAGCGTGAACGCCAGCGTTTTCTCTGCGCCGGGCTCCAGCTCGACCTTGGCGAAATCGCGCAATTCCTTGAACGGACGAAACACCGCCGACGCGGGAGCGCGCACATACAGCTGCACGATTTCCGCGCCGGCGCGCGCGCCGGTATTGCGCACGCGGATGCCGACGCCCAACGGCTCGGTATCCGCGCCGCGCGCGTGGGACAAGGCGATGTCAGCGTAAGAAAAAGTCGTGTAACTCAGGCCATGGCCGAAGGGAAAACGCACGGCGCGGCCAAACGTCTCGTAATAGCGATAGCCGACATACAGCGCCTCGCGGTACTCCACGGTGTCCGGCCCGCCGGGGAAATAACGAAACGCCGGCGTGTCGGCCAGCGCCAGCGGATAGGTTTCCGCCAGTTTGCCGCTGGGATTGACCGCGCCGAACAGCACGTCCACCGCCGCGCCGGCACCGGCCTGGCCGCCGAGACAGCACTCGACGATGGCTTGCACGCTATCGGCCCAGGGCATGTTCACCGGCGCGCCGTTGGCCAGCACCACCACGATAGGGGCGTCAATCCGCGCCAGCGCTTCGATCAGCGCATTGTGGCTGTGCGGCAATTCGATATGGCGGCGGTCGAAACCCTCGCACTCGTACTGCGCGGGCAAACCCGCGAACACGATCACCACGGCGGCGTCGCGCGCCAGCGCGCAGGCCTCGTCCAGCAGCGCGGCATCCACCGCGTCGTCATGCAGCGAATAACCGGCGGCGAAGCGGCAATCCGGCGCCCAGCCGCGGATTTCGTCCAGCGCGTTGTCGAGCCGTGTGGGATTGATCTGCGAGCTGCCGGCGCCCTGGTAGCGCGGCTCTGTCGCCAGCGCGCCGATCACCGCGACATCGGCCGCGCGCATCAGCGGCAACATCGCCGCGTCGTTTTTCAACAATACGATGGATTGCGCCGCCGCGCGCCGCGCCAGCGCGTGATGCGCATCGGCGTCGTAGCGATAATCCGTCCGAGCGGTTTTTGCGCTGCGCAGAATCAGCGACAGCACGCGCCCGACCGCGCGGTCCAGCACTGCCACCTCCAGCTCGCCCGCGCGCACCGCCGCGACGATGCGCGCATCGTTGACGCCGCCGCTGCCGGGCATTTCCAGATCCTGGCCGGCCCGCAGCCCCGCGACGCGATCGTTGCACGCGCCCCAGTCGGTGAGCAGCACGCCTTCGAAGCCCCATTCGTCGCGCAGGATACGGGTCAACAGCCGCTCGTGCTCGCTGCAATAATCGCCGTTGACGCGGTTGTAGGCGCACATCACGGTCCAGGGTTTTGCCTTTTTGATGGCGCGCTCGAAACCCGCCAGATAAATTTCGCGCAACGTGCGCTCGTCGACGCGGGCGTCGATGGTCATGCGCCGCTGTTCCTGGTTATTCACCGCGAAATGCTTCAGCGATGCGCCCACACCCCGGCTTTGGATGCCCTCGATCAGCGCGGCGGCCATGTCGCCGCTGAGACAGGGATCCTCGGAAAAATATTCGAAATTGCGCCCGCACAACGGCGAGCGCTTGATATTGGCGCCCGGCCCGAGCAACACCGCCACCTGTTCCTGCAGGCACTCCGCGCCCAGCGCGGCGCCGACGGCGAACAGCAGATCGCGGTCCCAGCTGTTGGCCAGCGCCGACGCCGTGGGAAAACAGGTGGCCGGCACGCTGTCCATGACGCCGGCGCCCTCCCGCTGCTTGCGCAGCCCGTGCGGTCCGTCGGTGGCCGCGATGGCGGGAATGCCGAGGCGCTCGATGCCTTTCAGATGCCAGAAATCGCGCCCTGAGCACAGCGCGGCTTTTTCTTCCAGGGTGAGCTGGGCAATGAGTTCTGCGATGTTTCCCTGCACGATTTCATCCTCGGGGCCCGGCGCGGCGACTCCCTGCGTGGCGTGGAAAAAAGAGCGGGAACGGTCCGGGTATTTGTTATTCAAGAAACGTTTGTTATCAAAAGGCAGTCTGTCGCGCCGCCATTGCCGGCATTGTAACGGACGTGGGGACGCCGCCGTACCCCCCTTGCGTTACGCGGGCGAGAGGCGGGAGACGAAAAACCAAAGTGGCAACACGGCCGCCGGGAATGCGCGCGGCGCAATCGGACAGGCTTTATTCAAGGCGGCGCTCACGCCGACTCGAAGCCTGAGGGGGAAAAGCAAGCCCGTGGGAAAGACAAACAAAGACAAGCAAAAAAGCGGCGATCCAGGGATCGCCGCATCGAGGGGAGAACAGATCAGGCCGCGGACAGCGCCGGCGCCAGCATTTCGCCCGGGCGCGCGCCGGTGAAACGACCATCTTCGAAGGTGGGAACGCCGTTGACCAGCGTCAGGCGCATCGGCGCGGCGTCGCGGGTCCAGCGCCAGATCTTGCCGCCCTTTCCGTCCGGCACGTCGTGCACTTTTTTCATTTCGCGATACTGGATTTCATCGATGTTGAACACGGTGATATCCGCGCGCATGCCGACTTTGATTTCGCCGAGATCGGCGAGATTGAAATGGCGCGCGAGTTTTCCGGTCATCACATGCACCGCTTCCTCGATGGTGAGCACGTTCAGCTGCTTCACATACTTGGTGAACAACAGCATGTTTTCGCCGCCGCCGCAGAGCATCTGGCCATGCGCGGGCGCGTCGTTGATGTTGCCGACGGTTTGCGGATCCTTGAGCAGGCGGATCACCATGTCCTCGTCCATCGGGAACGGCGGCATGTGCACGGTGGAGTCCAGGCCGTTGCGCAGCAGCCATTCGGCCATCGCGTCGGAGGCATGCACGCCGCCCAGCTGTTCGGCGAACTCGCCCAGGGTGACGCGCACCGGGCCGACGCCGTTGTCCGAGTTGAGCAGCAGCAGCGTTTTGCCATTGGCCATCGGCGAATGTTTCCAGGCGTCGTTATCCCAGGAATTGCGCGCGCGGGCACGCCAGTCGGGATCGCGCAGCAGCGCGGCTTTTTCCTCGTCGCTTTTCGCCAGCACCACTTCGTGCCAGACGTAGTCGTTGGACTGGGCGAAAATCAGCGAGTGCTTGATGCCCAGCGTGTTGGTCGGCGACACGTGCGCATAACCGGCCCAGAAATCCAGCCCTTCGCTTTTGAAGCGCTCGATCTGCTCGACCATCTGCGCCTGCATGGGCTTCTGGAACTCCAGCGTCGGCACGCCGCCGGCGAACTGGACGCGGATGCGGCGCTCGCCGCACAGACGCGCGATGCGCGCCATTTCCTTCGGCGCGCTCATGCGCATGAAGGTGTCCAGAACGACCTGGAGCGTCGCCGCCGGATATTTCTCCAGCACCGCGATCAGCGCGGCGAATTCCGCATCGTCCGCCACCAGGGTCGGGATCGGGCGGTCGTTGCCGTCGTGGTCGAGCAGGTTGGTGGACATGCCCATGGCGCCGGCCTTGAGCGCGTCGTCCAGCAGCTCCGTCATGCGCGAGATTTCCTCGGGCGTGGCGACGCGTTCCCAGGCGTCCAGGCCCATGACCGCCAGGCGAATCGCGATGTGGCCGACAAAGGCGCCGTAGTTCGAGGAAACTTTCAGTTTGCCGGTCAGCGATTTCTTGTACTCGGACCAGGTGTTCCAATCCCAGGGCAGCTCCTTGAGGAAGGGCTCGATGGGAATGTCTTCGAAGAAGGAGAAAATCTTGACCATTTCCAGGCGCGCGGCTTCATCGCGCGACACCGGCGCCGCGGAAAAACCGCAGTTGCCCATGATCGAAGTGGTCACGCCGAAGCCCGGCAGCGGATCCATTTCCGGTTCCCACCACATGGTGCCGTCGAAATGGGTGTGGCTTTCGATGAAGCCGGGAGCGACATAACAGCCGCCGGCATCGAACACACGCTCATCGGCGTGGGCTTTCAGGTTCTGGCCGATCTCGGTGATGACGCCGTTGCGCACGCGCACATCGGCCGCGTAAGCCGGCGCGCCGGTTCCGTCGACCACCGTGCCGCCGCTGATCAATAAATCGCTCATGACTGACTCCTCTTTCTACCGCGGGTTGTTTATGCTGTTTAAGGCCGTGGATCGCGGGCGGCCAATTAAACTTATTGTGTAAGTTAAATATTCAACGTTTGCGGCCGGCTTGTCAACGCCTCTGCTGCCAAATAGTACTTGCCGCCATGGGCGCACTCCCCTACCACGTGGTGGATACGGGCTTCCCCCACGCGACCGGAAACCCGCCCCAACTAACGACGGGCCATAAAAACATTGAATTTTCATCCGGCACACGAACCTGGAGTTAACGCCTAAGAGGAGGAACCCATGTCAAATTTTTTCTCAGCCACAAGGCTGACTTCCAGAGTAAACCAGCTGCTCCACTCCATTCATGGCTCAAGATCCACTGAGCTCGATACATATATCAAGCAGATTGATGCGGAGAACGCCGCTTACTCAAACAGGGAAATGTTGGATGCCATTCGCCAATACAATCACGCCATCGTTGATTCACTGCACAGTATCAAGCCTCTGTATGGGCTGAAGCTTCTCGATGTGGGCGCATCGCCACACGGCTACGCGCTGGAAAAATGCCTGCTGCTGGGCGCAAAAAAATATGTGGGCATAGGGTTGGATATCCATCGGGACACGGAGATAAGGAGCAGACGTGGCTCCGGCACATTGACTTGCATGAACGCCGAAAACCTGGACCTGGAGGACAACTCCTTCGACGCGATCGTTACCATGTCAACGTTCGAACATATCTCGAACCTTCCGCTGGCGTTGTCGGAGTTCCATCGCGTACTGAAGCCCGGCGGACATGCACTGATTACATTCGAGCCCATCTGGACATGTTCCTATGGCCATCATTTGCATCATCTTGGGAATGTTGCCGCACTGGTGCCGGCCTGGTCGCACCTGCTGTGGTCGCAAGGCCAGATGCATGCCTATCTGCGCGAACGATGGCCCGCCGATGCGTCCCTGACCGTCGATGAAGCCTGTCGGTGGATATACGAAGGCGACGCACTCAATCGCCTGGGAATCCGGAGAACCATGGATATCCTGCAAGGCGCAGCTCTGCAGATCGAGTGGATAATGCCGCTCCTTGATGATGCTCGCGATGAGAAACAGCTGCAATCGGCGATGGCTGCGACGAATCTGACCCGCGAGGAACTCATGACGAAAGGGCTTTCGGTGCTAATGCGCAAATGATCATCGCATTTCGCGCCGTCAAGTCTCACGGAGTGCCAATCATCACCGCCACGATGCGCACCGGTTGCACGCCATCGTTGCGCCACAAATACCGGGTCTGGCGCGGCACCACGCAATCGCCCGCGCGCAGCAAGACTTCCTCGCGATCCAGCACCAGCGTGGCTTCGCCTTCCAGCACCGGCACCTAATCGATGGTCCGCGTGCGGTGAAAACCGCGCTCGTCGTGGTGGGGAAGGCCCGCGCGCGGGTACTCCTGCAATGCGCATAGGGCGGAATATCCACGACGCGCCCAACGCATGTCGACCCCAGGTCGATCGCGCTCGTTCGCGACGCGTCGCCATCACTGACCACGCGGAACGATCCTTGCGCATCGCCCCCGTCACTACCCGGCGCACCGGCCTCATCGTTGGCGGTTCCTGTTTTCGATTTATTGCCGGCCGAAATTTCGCCAAACGCCCTGACAATATACCCGGCCGCCGCGCCCGGATTCGTCCGAACAGATGAATGTCCGCAGGCGAACGGCGCCACTGCATTTTCCACAGTGTTCCTGTTAGGATGCCGCGCATGCGGTGACACGCGCCGCTGTCGTTCCATTCTAATAACGAGGATACGCATGGATTCCTTGCAGCAATTGCTCGAACGCGACGCCATCGAGCAGGTTTATATCCGCTACTGCGAACTCATCGATCACGGCAAGCAATTCGACCGCATGACGGAGGTGTTCAGCGCCGACACGCGCGGCGAATACGCGCAGTACAACAACGTCGTCAACGGGGTCGACACGCTGATCGCCGCGATGCACCACAATCTGGGCGCGGGTTCCAACTGCGGCAACACCCAGCACAACGTGAACAATTTTCGCATCCAGGTCGACGGCGACCGCGCGCGCGGCAAATGCCATTTTTACGCGGTGCACGCGGGACTCAATCAATTCGCCGGCGAAATTTATTCGATGTGGGGCGAGTACGAGGACGAATGGCGGCGCACCGCCCAGGGCTGGCGCGTGGCCCGGCGCATCTATCACGTGTTTCTCACCGAAGGCCCGGCCGGCGTCGTTTCGCGCGACGCCTGAAGTGACGTCGGCAAGCAAGAAATCACGACAAAACCATAACGGCAGGCAGCGCGCGCCGGTGCGAAATCCGGACAGCGCGCCCTTCACGCAAGAGGACGCATCATGTCCAAATCCCTGTTTTATGGCTGGTGGCTGGTCCTGGTGGCCTTTCTGTCGCAGATGGTCGGCGCCGGCGCGATCAGCTATGCCTACGGCTTGGTGCTCACGCCCCTCGCCCAACAACTCGGCGCCAATCGCCTGCAAATGACGCTCGGCATCACCTGCATGACACTGGCCGCGGGCATCGCGTCGCCGCTGCTGGGCGCCGCCGTCGATCGCGGCTCGATGCGCCTGTTCCTGAGCATCGGCGCGCTGGCCCTGGCCGCGGGTTACACCGCGCTGTCGCTGGTCGACGCGATGTGGCAGGTGCTGGTCATCTACGCCGTGTGCATGTCGCTGGCGGCGGTACTGCTGGGGCCGATGACCGCGGCGGCGCTGCTGGCGCGCTGGTTCACGCGCCAGCGCGGCCGCGCGCTGGGCATCGCCGCGATGGGCACCGCCGCCGGCGGCTTCCTGTTTCCGCCGCTGGTGCAGATGCTGATCGCCGATTTCGGCTGGCGCGTCGCCTGTCAGGTATTGGCCGTCGCCAGCCTGTTGCTGACCCTGCCGGCCATTGCGTTGCTGGTGGTGAACCGGCCCGCCGACAAACAACTGCATGCCGATGGCGATGCGACGCCGCCGCCCCGGAGCGCCTCCGCCTTCGCCTCGACGCGCAGCATCCTTGCCAGCCGCAATTTCTGGCTGGTCGGGCTGGTGATGGGCTGTCTGCTCGGCATGGTCAGCGCGGTGCTCAGCCATCTGTTGCCGTTCGCGCTGGATCACGGCATCGATAGCGAAAAAGGCGCGCTGCTGCTGTCCACCCTGGCGATTGCCGCACTGATCGGCAAACTGGCGTTCAGCGCCCTCGGCGATGCCATCGATCTGCGTTTCGTGCTGGCCGCCGCCCTGCTGCTGGCGATGATCGGGCTCGGCTGTTATTTCAGCCCTTCGCACTACGCCATCCTGCTGCTCGGCAGCGCCGCCATCGGCGGTGGATCGGGCCTGGCGCTGCCGCTGTGGGGTACGCTCACCGCGCAGATTTTCGGTGCCGATAATTGCGGCCGGGTGATGGGTCTGATGAGCCCGCTCATCACCGCGCTGTCACTGTTGCAGACGCCGCTGGCCGGACGCATCCGCGATGTCACGCAAAGCTACCAGCACGCGTTCAGCGTGTTTATCGTCATGCTGCTGATGGTGCTCGCCCTGTTGCCGCTGATTCGAAAACCGGCGTCATGGCCCGCCCAGACCGAAGCCGCGTAGACGATGCTTGTCGAATACAACCATCGCCCGCTTTTCGTGGGCGAAGGCGGTCACTGACAACGATCACTACTCTCCCTCCACGGCAAACATGTTTTTACCGCGCGCCGCACACGCGCTTGAGCCGTTGCGGCCGCGCGGCGCCGTCGACCGGATAATCCCGGTTACGAATTCGCCGCAGCCTCAGCCAGCCAGAAACAGCGGCACCTTTCGCCTGATCGTGGGGAATACCGGCGCGCGGATATGGCTGCTTCGCGGCAATGGATTCCACTAGACTCAAGCGGCGGGCCGGCGGCGGAAAAACGTCAACCTTCCAGGCGCAGGCGCAGCGCCTTCATGCTGTTGATCGCCACGAAGGGCTCCCACTCGATCCGCTCCTGCAGGCATTCGATATGGCGCACGCGGGCGATAATGCCCGTGAAAAACGCCTGTAACTGCAGGCGCGCCAGCGCCTGACCCAGGCAAAAATGCGCGCCCAGGCTGAAGGAAAAATGGCGCTGCGCGGGGCGATCCAGATCGAGTTCATCGGCGCGCTCGAACGCGCGCGGGTCGCGATTGGGCGCGGGAATCGGCACGATCACCGATTCTCCGGCGGCGAAACGCTCGCCGCAAAACTCCGTGTCCGCCAGCGCGATTTTATTGGCCAGCAGGGTGTTGGGCGGAAACAGGCGCAGGTTTTCCTCAATGAAAGCGCCCACCCGTTGCGGCTGCGCGCGCAGCTGTCGCAACACCTCCGGCTGGCGCGCCAACAGCAACAGGCCGCTGGCCATCGCGCTGGCGCTGGACTCCGTGGCGCCGATGAACAGATTCAGAAACAGCACGATGATTTCCTGCTGGCTGAGCACCTGTGCATCCTCCTCGACCTCCAGCAGGCGCGCCAGGATATCGTTGTGCGGCGACACCCGCCGCGTTTCGATCAGGCCGGTCACGAAGGCCATCAGCTCGGCGAAAATGGCGTTGCTGCGCGCCACGATGGCCGGCGTGACTTCACGCCCGAAAGCCTTGGCCTGGCCTTCGCGCACCAGGGCGTCGACACGCGCCCGGTCGTTTTGCGCGATGCCCAGATATTCGCCGATCACCTGCAGCGGCAGCGTCTTTGTCAGAGCCTCCAGCACATCGGCCTCGCGATCCAGCAGCGCTTCGAGCAGGGCCGGCAGGCGCGCGGCCACGATGTCGCGCACGCTCTCCACCCGCTGCGTGGACAGCGCCTTTCCCACCAGCGCGCGCACCCGCCGGTGCGCGTCCCCGGCCAGCGCGCCCAGCGCGAGGCGGCGGTATTCGTAAAGCGCATCGCCCGGCTTGAAACCGCGCCGCGCCAGCAGTGAAACGCCCTCGTTGATGAAGGCGCCCGAGGTCAGCAACTCCCCGACATCGGCATGCCGCAGCAACACCCTGGTGCCGTCGTGGGTGAGCGCGACGCGCGTGCGCTCGCGCAATTCGTGCAACAGCGGCACCGGGTTTTGCCAGAATTCCGGCGCGCGCAAATCCAGCTCGGGCAAAGTCATGGGCGTGCTCCTGCGGTCGCCGCCGCAATCCATAGGGGGAAAATCCCAATCGCGAAAAACATTTTTATCGAAAGGTTTATAGTAATATTTACTTGACCATATAATCAATATTTTATACAAATATTTGCAAACGGACATCCCGCTCGGGTCGCACGCATGACAACGATAACCCGACCGCAAACCCGTGCGGCGCACGGCACAAAACAGCCCGCTGCGCCGAACGCACTCCCTGCCCAGGACCTTTCGACAATAACAAAAACCGTTCTTGAGGAGTCGCCATGACCTCTCATCCCACCGCAGGCGCGCGCCTGTCGCATCGCCGCCGCGCTGCCCGGCCTGTGCGCCTTCGCGCAGGACGAAACCGGCAGCCGTTCCAGCGCGCTGGAGGAAGTGATCGTGTCCGCGCAGAAGCGGGACGAATCCATCCGGAAAACGCCGATTTCGATTGCCGCGTTCAACGAGGCGCATCTGGAAAACCTGGGGCTGACCAACCTCGCCAACATCCAGAACGCGGTGCCGAACCTGTCGATGCGGCCGATGCCGGGCAGCCAATCGGCGATGCGCACGTTCATTCGCGGCATCGGCAACAACGATGCGCAGATCGCCCAGGACCCGGCCATCGCCGTCTACGCCGACGGCATTTACAGCGCGCGCAGCACCGGGCTGACCAGCGAGCTGGCGGATGTCGAGCGCATCGAAGTATTGCGCGGGCCGCAAGGCGGGCTGTACGCGCGCCTGGCCTTGAGCGATATTCCGCTGGGCGCGGGCGGCGATTTCAAGATCGCCCTGTGGGGAAAAAACTGCTCGACAAGGAATACCTGCTCGACTCGGTCGGCGCGTTCCAGTGGTCGGACAAGGCCGGCATATTCGGCGAGCCCCGCAGCTATGGCGTCGATGTAACCTGGCATCTGTAAAAACCGCGCAATCGGGCCCGCTGCCGCGGGCAAATGTTTTCCGCGTGCGGCAAATATTTGCCGCCACCTTCCGCATTGCATTCCGCATCGGCAAGCCAGCGGACAGCGCGCCACGGTCCCGCGCGCTGTTTCTCACATCATCCGCCAACTGGTATCAATATTGCTGAGCAGCGCCGGATGATTTTTTGGCTGGCGGGTTTGGCCTCGATGCGGGAAACGCTCCGCCGCGCGGCGCGATGTGGCGTCTTGCGGCGCCGCCTGAAATCAGCGCGTGCAACCCGACCGCGCGCATTGTTTGTATTTCATGAATCGATTGTTTTGGAAATTATTCGGGATTTGCTGGCTGGCCTTCGTCGCGATGGGCCTCAGTCCCGCGCTCACCCGGCATCTGTTCGACGAGACTTCGCCCGAAGTCGCGAACGCGATGCCGGCACATTCGCCCCACGCCCTGGCTTTTTACGGCATCACCTTGTTGCTGGCGCTGGGTTTTTCCGCGTTGTTGCACTGGTATCTGGAGCGTCCGCTGCGCATCCTGCGCCATGCGCTGGGCGCGGTCTCCGAGGGCCGGCTCGATACGCGCGTGCATCATCTGCTCGAATCGCGGCGCGACAGCCTGGCTGAACTGGGACGCGAATTCGACGGCATGGCGCATCGTCTTCAGGAGCGGATCGATGCGCAACAACGCCTGGTCAGGGATGTGTCCCACGAACTGCGTTCGCCGCTGACGCGCCTGCAGGTGGCAATCGGGCTGGCGCAGCAGGATCCGCAGAAATTCCACGCCACCCTCGACCGCATCGAAAACGAATCGTTGCGGCTGCAGGCCATGCTGGAAAACATGTTGACCCTGGCCCGGCTCGAAGACGCCGAGCATGCGTTGCCGAAAGAGGAAACGGATTTGCTGGAACTGCTCGCCGCCATCGCGCACGACTCGCGCTTCGAAGCGCAGGCGCGCGGTTGCGATGTGGCGCTGGCGGGCAGCGGCCGCCATCCGTTCACGGCGCAGGTGGAAACCCTGCATCGCGCGCTCGAAAACGTGGTGCGCAACGCGGTGAAATACACTCACCCCGGCACTTGCGTGGAAATCGTCCTGGCGCGCACCGCATCGCATTCCCGTATCAGCGTGGCCGACCGCGGCCCCGGCGTCGATCCGGCGATGCTGGCGCGGATTTTCGAGCCGTTTTACCGCGCGCCGCAAGCGCCCGGCGCACAGGGTTTCGGCATCGGGCTGGCGATCGCGCAACGCGCGATCGCGTCGCACGGCGGCCATATCGGCGCGGAAAACCGCGACGGCGGCGGCCTTGTCGTGACGATCGGCCTTCCCCATTGAAAGCGGCGGCGCGCCGATGAACGGAACCCATCGAAATGAAAATTCGCGAGTGCGCGCGGGCGCTGAAAATACCGCCGCGCACAGTGTTAAGTTGTGTAAATTCCGTTAATAAAAAACCGGGGATTCGCTACAGTTTTCGATAGCCATTTCATTCCCTTCGACCACGCTCAGGAGACCCACCATGGCTATCACGTCGCTCGGCTCCAACCCGTACAACACGGCGCGCAACATGGCGCAGAACGCGAAAGCGCAAACACCGAAAACACCGAAAACCCAGGGCGGCGAATCGGATTGCATCGGGCCGGCCGTGAAGCAGATCGAGCAGATCGCCGGCACCGCGATTCCCATCATTTCCGGCGCGGCGCATATCGCGGGCGCATTGCTGCACACCACCGCCTGATGCGAAGGCATTGCCTTGCATTCGCTGCCTCATCATGGCAATTGATTCGCGCGCCGCAATCGCCCTGCTGCTGAGCCTGCCGTTATCGGGCTGCCTGGTCATGACCCCCAGCCCTTCACTGGAGGCCGCCAATCTGATCGGCACAGTGCTGGTCGGCGCGAGCTCCGTGGCGCCCGGCGACGCGCAGTACGCCATCGCGCATCCGCACGACGCCATCACGCGGGTTTGCATCGAACTGAACCCCACGGTGGCGCTCTCCGATTTCGTGCCCGCGGTGCAGAGCGAATTGCGCGAGCGCGGCATCGACAGCCGCCTGTACGATACCGGAATGCAGCCGCTGGACTGCCCCGTCGTGCTGAATTACACGGCTTTTCTGGATTGGGACCGGCGCATGATGAGCGACGGTTACGCCGCCTATCTCACCTTTGCCTCACTGACTTTGCGCAACCAGCACGGCACGGTGCTGGCCAGCGCGAATTACGAAATCGGCCGCACCGGCCTGGACAAGTGGTCTTCGACGCGCGCCAAGATTTCTCCGGCGGTGAAGGCGCTGCTGGCCGACGCGCCGTGAGCTCACCAGACCAGCAGCGAATCGCTCAGCATTTTCTGCAGCCAGGATTTCGAATTGCTGTCGGCCACCATGCCCTTGCCGCTTTGTTCGAGGCGCGCTTCCATAACGTCTTCGGAAGCCACCGTGTTGCCCGGCTTGAGATCCTTCGGATTGACCACGCCGGAAAAACGCAGCGTGTTGACGGCGCCGTTGAAGGCCATGCTGCGCTCGCCCGCCACCATCAGATTGCCGTTGGGCAGCACATTGATCACCGAGGCCGCCAGCTTGCCCTTGAGGCTGCTGGTGTTCTCGGTTTTTCCCTCGCCCGAAAAATCGTCCTTGCCCGAAGCCTGCGCGTCGAGATTCAGCAATCCCTTGAGCAGGCTGTTCATGTTTTGGTTCTGGGTGCCGGGCCCTTTGGTCGCCACCGAATTGGAACGCGTGAATTGCGTGTTGGTTTTATTGCTGCCGGAAGAGTTTTCGGCGATTTCGATTTTGATCTTGTCGCCGATCTGGCGCGCCGGCGGCGTGTCCTGGTAGATGCCGATGAAAGTCCGCGGCTGGTACAGCGAACCCTGGCCGCGATTTTCCACGACGGCGGCCGGGAACGGCGGCGGCACGCGGGTCGGTCCGCTGACCAGGGATTGCGGCGCGCTGGCGCAGGCACTCAACAGCCCCGCCGTCATCAAGCCGGCATATCGTTTCATCGCGCGTTTCGTCGCATTGTTCATCGCACGGTTCATCGCATTATTCATCGCACGGTTCGTCGCACTATTCATCGCATTATTCATCGCACTTCTCCGATCAACGGTCCGCGCACGCCGGACCACTCTGGCATGGTGGCGCATGCGCGGGTTAACCGGGGTTAACGCGAGGTAAAGATCGGTAAAGACGCGCCGTCAGCGCGCACGCCGTTGCTATATTCCGAAGGCCGAATCCGGAAACACGCTTCGGGATTTTGAAAAGACATTGGGGATTGGGGTGTCATCATTACCAACGTACTGCTTGTCGACGACGATACCGAACTGGGGAGCATGCTCGCCGAATACCTGGGCGAGGAAGGTTTCAGCGCGCAAACAGTGCATGACGGCGAATCCGGTTTGCGCGCCGCGCTGACCGGCCGTTACGCGATCATGGTGCTCGACATGATGCTGCCGCGGCTGAACGGGCTCGACGTGCTGCGCCAGCTGCGCGCGCAGAGCCAGTTGCCGGTCTTGATGCTGACCGCGCGCGGCGACGATATCGATTGCATCATGGGCCTGGAACTCGGCGCCGACGACTACGTGACCAAACCGTGTTCGCCGCGCAAGCTGCTGGCGCGCATCAAAGCGGTGCTGCGGCGCGTGCAACCCGACCGCGAGGATTCACTGAACGCGCCGCTCCAGGCCGGGCCGCTGACCTTGTGGCCGGGCCGGCGTTACGCCGAATGGGAAAACGCGCCGCTGGAACTGACCGCCACCGAATTCAACCTGCTGGAAGTGCTGGCGCATCGCGCCGGCACCATCGTCAGCAAACAGGATCTGTCGCGCCTCGCGCTGGGCCGGCCGCTGGAACGTTTCGACCGCAGCATCGACGTGCACATGAGCAATATCCGCCAGAAACTGCCGCAGCGCGCGGATGTCCGCTCCCGGATTCAAACCGTGCGCGGCATGGGATATTTTTTATTGCGGGATTGAATCGCGCCGGGCGCCGCGAAATAGTCAATCTGAAATAGGGGTATCGCAACCATCGGGCCGGAATAATCGACATTCTGTTACTTGCGATGGAATTGCATTGCCGCGATAGAAAAACGCCGCGCTCATTTCCGAACGCGCGGCGCGCAGTCGCGGTCTTCGCCGAGGGCGGCGTGGGCGTTATCGAATTCGGTCGGCGCGTTGCAAGGCATCGCCCGCCAGGAAGGGAGAACCGGAACGCGCGCGCGGCTCCGGTCCGTTCACGTCAGTTGTGCACGCCGCCATCCACTTTCACGATTTCGCCGGTCATGAACGCGCCGTCGTCCGAGGCCAGCATCGCGATCACCGCCGCCACGCTCTCCGGGCGACCGTAGTTACCGTCGACCCGCACCAGATGCTGCAGCAGGCTCAGGTCCGGATCCGGCACCTGCTGGAACATCATCTCGCCCTGCCTGACCACCATCGGCGTCATGATGCCGCCGGGCGCCACCGCGTTCACGCGCACGCCCTGTTTCAGGTATTCCCAGGCCAGCGTGCGCGTCATCGCGTAAACGCCGCCCTTGCTCGCCGCGTAGGCGGCCATGTAGGGATGACCGAAGCGCGCCGAGGTCGACGCCGCGTTGACGATATTGCCGCCGGTCTTGAGCAGATGCGGCAGCGCTTCGCGGCAGAACAGGAAGGTGCCGACGAGATTGATGTTGAGGATGGCCTGGAACTGTTCCAGCGTGGTTTCCGTGGTCGGGCTGGCGCGCAGCACGCCGGCCATGTTCACCAGCACGTCGAGCCGCCCTTCGTCCTGCGCCACCTGGGCGACGATGCGCTTGACCGCGACCTCGTCGGCGATCGAACCGGTCAGGTAGCGGAATGTTCCCGCGCCGCCTTGCTCGATTGTCGTCGCGGTTTCGCGCAATCCGTCTTCGTTCATATCGACGCCGATCACCGTGCCGCCTTCGCCGGCCAGGCGTATCGCCACCGCCTGCCCCATACCGGACGCCGCGCCGGTAACGATGACGACTTTGTTGGAAAAACGAGCCAGTGCGGACAATTGAGTTACTCCCCTTGAAATTATTCTGAAAACGCGCGGCGGACGGGCGCCCGCACAAAGGGAGACTTTAAGCTATTTATATACACCAGTAAATTAAACTCAGGAAAGATTGAACGCCGCCGCGCTCACGCCTGGTGATCCGAGCGAAAGTTTTTCGGCGTCGTGCCGGTGGCCTTGCTGAAGGCGATCGAAAAACTGCTCGGGCTGGAAAATCCGAGGCGATAGGCGATTTCCTTGAGCGAGAGGCGGGTTTCGACCAGCAGGCTTTTCGCCTTTTGCAAGCGCGTGTCGCGCACGTAGTCGCTGATCGCCTGCCCGGTGCTCTGCCGGAACGCGCGGCGCAGATGGCGCGGGCTGACATTGCAGACCTCGGCCAGTTGCGTCACCGTCGGCGCGGGATCGACCAGGCTTTCCACGTAGTCGGTGATGCGGCGCAATTGCCATGACGCGAGCTGGCCGCGCGCGGACGGCGCGTCCTGCAGCGAACGGCGCAGGTAGCGCGCCAGCTCCACCAGCAGCGCATTGCCGAGCGATTCGATCAACAGCGCGCTGGCGAAACCCGGCTCCGCCAGCTCGCTGGCCAGCTGATACAGAGCGTTGCGGATCGCCGCCGCGCGGATGTCGAGGCAGGCCTCCAGCTCGCGGCCCTGCCAGACGCCGCTGAAGCCGGTGACGGCGCTGAATTTTTCGGCGCTGAAGGTGCAGCAGACGCGCCGCATCAGGCCGCCGGCGCCGCGGCCCAGCAGGCGCAGCCGCGCCGGCGCGAAAATCACGTCGCCGGTATCGAGCCAGGGGCCGGTGTGGCCATCCTCGTAGACATAGGCGCACTGGGAAAACGCCACGCGCGGCGTCAGCGACAGGCTCAACACATGCTCCTCGCGCATGACGCCGCCTTCGTACGGCGCGGGATAACAATAACTGCGCAACTCCACGCTGAACCCCGCCACGGCGGCGCCGGCGTCCACGCTGTAAGTCGGTTCGGGCATGACCTCAACTCTGCTGCTTACTCAAACACTGCTGCTTTGCGGGCAAAAACTTCGCCAGCTTATCAGACCGGGCATTTTGCGCAGCGCGCGCCGCTCAGGAAAAAACAAGTCCGCTCAGGAAAACAGGTTCGGCTTTCGCGCGCGCGCCGCGCATTTCTAGAATGGCAAAAACAGTGCAGGACGACTGCACGGCCGCACGGAGATAACAACCATGCCTTCATCCTTCGACCTGATCATCCGCAACGGCACGCTGCTCGACGGCAGCGGCGCCGAACCGGTGGTGGCCGATATCGCCATCCGCGACGGCCGCATCGCCGCCGTCGGCGCGATCCAGGGTTCCGCCACCGAGGAAATCGACGCCGCCGGCCTGCTGGTAACGCCGGGCTTCGTCGATATCCACACCCATTACGACGGCCAGGCCACCTGGGAAAACCGGCTGGTGCCGTCCTCGGCCCACGGTGTCACCACCGCCGTCATCGGCAACTGCGGCGTCGGCTTCGCCCCCTGCCGCCCGGACCAGCACGAGCTGCTGATCCGGCTGATGGAAGGCGTCGAGGACATTCCACACCCGGTGCTGACGGCAGGATTGCCCTGGACCTGGGAGAGTTTCCCGGAATATTTCGACGTGCTGGCCGCGCGCGAATACGACATGGATATCGCCGGCTATGTGCCGCACGCGGCGCTGCGCGTCTACGTGATGGGACAGCGCGGCGTCGAGCGCGAGCCCGCCGGCGCCGACGACATCGCCCGGATGGCGGAACTGGTGCGCGAGGCCCTGGACGCCGGCGCGCTGGGCTTCGCCACCTCGCGCACCTTCTTCCATCGCTCCAGCGACGGCAAGCCGATCCCGACGCTGGATTCCTCGGACGAGGAATTGCTCGGCATCGCCCAGGCGCTCAAGGATCGCGGCAAGGGCATCATCCAGATCGTGCACGATTTCCGCGACCCCGACGCCAATGTCGCGCAGATGCGCCGGCTGGTGGCGGAATCGGGCCGCCCGCTGACGTTCTCGATGGGAACAAGCAATAACGCGCCCTTCATCTGGCCACAGCTGCTGGCCCAGATCGAGGAGGCCAATCGCGCCGGACTGCCGATCAAGGCCCAGGTGCTGCCGCGCGCCATCGGCCTGATGCTGGGCCACGAACTCACGCTCAATCCGTTCTACAGCACCGCCAGTTATCGCGCGCTGGCGCATCTGCCGCTGGCGGAACGCCTGGCGGCGCTGCGCCGGAGCGACGTGCGCGCGCGCATCCTGGCCGAACAGGTCGACCCCAATCCAACCAGCGTGCTGGGCATGATGGTGCGCGACTTCGCCAATATGTTCGAGCTGGGCGATCCGCCCAACTACGAACCCTCGCCCGATCAGAGCATCGCTGCGCGCGCGCAGCGCCAGGGCCGGTCGCCGGAGGAGCTTGCCTACGACCTGCTGCTGGAGGGCGAGCGCGGCCGCCGGCTGTACCTCGCCATGGCGAATTTTCCGAACGGCAAGCTCGACGACATCGGCACGCTGCTGCGCCATCCCGACGTGGTGCCGGGCCTCGGCGACGGCGGCGCCCACTGCGGCACGATCTGCGACGGCAGCTACGCCACCTTCATGCTCACCCACTGGGGCCGCGACCGCGACGGCGAACGCCTGCCGCTGCCGCGGATCGTCAAGGGCCTGAGCCACGATACCGCCAGCGTGGTGGGCCTGCACGACCGCGGCCGCATCGCGCCGGGACTCAAGGCCGATATCAACCTCATCGATTTCGAGCGCCTGCGCCTGCACCCGCCGGAGGTCACCTACGACCTGCCCGGCGGCGGGCGGCGACTGGTGCAGCGCGCCGACGGCTACGTGGCGACCATCGTGAGCGGGCAGGTGGTTTATCGCGGCGGCGAACACACCGGCGCGCTGCCGGGACGGCTGGTGCGCGGCCCGCAGGCGCGCCCCGCGAGCGCCGCATGACACCAGACGTTGCGGAAACTTTCCAGGAGACGGACATGAACGCGAAAAACGAAATTCCTTATCTGCTGCGCGGCGTCGCGCCCATCGGCACCGACAGCAGCCTGCTGGTCAGCTCGTCCAGATACTTGAATCATCCGCGCCTGCGCGACTGGCTGGCGACGATCTGCCTGCGCCGCAACGGCGCCGATTTTCCGCCGCAGGCGGAAATGTACGAGTTCGTCAGCATCATCAACGAAATCCGCGACCACGATTACATCGAGCATCTGTTCACCGAGGAGCGCAAAAAAAATCCGGCGCTGGACGCCTGGCTCGGCGAGTGGCGCCTCGCGGAATTCAGCAACGATTTTTTCAGGCAATTCGAAGAAGGCACGCTCGGCGGCATTCTCTACCAGGAAATCGTCGCCAACAATTACGAGCTGATCACCTACGACCTGCCCGCGCCGAAAACGCAATTCGATTTTTTCAATGTGCGCGCCAGCCAGACCCACGACCTGGAACACATCGTCACCGGCGGCGGCATCGACTACATGGGAGAACTGGTGCCGTACTGGTACCGCATCACCAGCCACTTCAAATACCTGAGCCCCGAGCTGGCCGGCGAAGTGTCGGTGCTGTATATGCTGGGATCGTTGCGCTACACGGTGCGCACCATGTTGCATTACCCGCAATGCTGGCCGGTCTGCCAGCAATCCATCGAGCGCGGCATGCGCGTGGGCCGCGAATCCGCGCCGCTGTTCATGGCGAAATACGAGGATGCCCTGCACCTGCCGCTGGCGCAGGCGCGCGAATTGCTCGGCGCGCGCGGCGTGGTCGATATCGATACCAGCGCGACGTCATGGCAATGGGCCGAACTCACCTGAAGCTCGTCGATATTTTCTCCGCGGAACTCTCCGCTTGAAATAAAGACATTATCCGTTTGAAATAAAAAAGGCCCGATCGGCAGCGCCGTTCCGACAACGATCGGGCCTCTTCACCGCGAATAGGAACAGCCGGTTTTCTCCATGCCCGCAGCGCTCGCGGGCAATCACCATCACGCTCACCACCACGTGGGAATAACTTCAATCGCCGTCGCGGTGCTCTAATACGCTCCCGAAGCGCACACGAAAAAAACAGCGCATGGCGCTGGTCTGCGAAGACCTGTACGACATAAACCCACATACCCATGACCCACATATGATCATGCACGCTGCGGCGCTTCGAATGCGCATCGACCAACCTGAATTTTTTGCCGTCCCGGAAAACGCCACTGACCTGCTCCGCCGCGCGGAAAGGAGAACAGCGAACTCCTGAAAAACCAGTTAACCCGTGGGAGTCAAACCATAAGATCCACACAGGAGGAAGGATCCCATGCAACCCCTGACCAATAAATCCAGTCATGAAATCGATAAAAAGTACGATAAAAAGCTGAACATCACTTCAACCAGGAACCGCCGCGCCTATCCCGCGAACCAGACGTTGTGGCTGCCGCGAAAAACGGCGAGCTTCATCCTGAAAATCTCCACCAATTCGGGCATCGACATCGACGAGATTTTCCGGAGTGAAGGCGCGCGCAATTTCTGCGGAAAAATAGAAAACCAGGACCTGTCCAAAACGCAGTTTTTCACTATATTCCGCAAACTGATCGTCGCCCTGGAGCGCGACGCGCATCTCGACGCCGGCCACCATGCCCCCGCCTTCGACGACGATCTGTTTTATTCCTGCATCATGAACGGAAAAAACCTTGAGGATGTCATTCTCAAGGCCTGCAAGTTCTCGAAGTGCATGAGCAACAGCCCGCGGACGCTGCAGCTGACCACCACCGACCGCGACGCCATTTTTTCCTTCACGCCGCCGCCGCAGAAAAGCGATATCCGCACCGCGGCCATCGACATGCTGTTTCTCTCGCACTACTACAAGCTGTTCAGCTGGCTGATCGCGGAATCGATCTGCCCCAGCCGGGTTGCCCTGTGCCACGACAAGATCATCGACCGGGAAATCCTCGAGGAGAACATCGATCGGCCCATGCATTTCAACAGCGATGAAAACATCATCGTCTTCAACCGTAAATTCCTGCAAAAGCCGGTCTTGAGAACCTACCAGGAGCTGAACAGTTCGCTGATCACCCGCTTCTTCGAGCTGACGCCGACGCCACCGACCACCAGCATCGCCACCTACATCGAAAACTTTCTGCGCAAAATGCTGGCCACCAAATCGCCGATTCCCAATTCCGACCAGATCGCCTCGGCGCTGGGCAAAAGCGGACAGACGCTGCGTCGGCATCTGGCCATGGAGAACACATCGTTCCAGTATCTGCTCGACAAATGCCGCATCGAGCGCTCCATCGAGCTGCTGCAGGAAACCAATCTGACGCTGGATGAAATATCGGAGTTGCTGGGTTTCAGCGCGGGCAGCGGCTTTTCGCGAGCCTTCAAAAACTGGACGGGCTATTCCCCTTCCGTGTTCAGGCTGCAATCGCGCGGCAACCTGCTCAAGCTGCAGTCCGGCGACGGTGCGCCGGCGTTCGAATCCCGCAGCGCCTGACCACGAAACCGGAATTGAAATTTCTCTCGTGCAACCGCCGTCGTTCCATCGGGAATGGCGGCGTATTTTTCCGAAGGTCCGACGATTCTGTGCCGGGCGTGCCGGCTCGAAGAAAAAACCGGCTCGAACAACAACCCGCTCGAACAACAATCGGTTTGAACAACAATCGGTTTGAAGAACAATCGGTTTGAACAACAACCGGTTTGAAGAACAATCGGTTTGAACAACAACCCGGTTTGAAGAAAATATGGTGCGGTGAAAAACCTGAGGAACCGGGACGCCCTGCGCGGGGCGTCCCGGGCGACGGATTGACCGTCACCTCATCGATCAGTTGTGGCGCTGCACGATTTCAATGGAATAACCATCCGGATCGGTGACGAAAGCCACCGTCACATTCCACTCGGCCAGAACCTGGGGCGACATTTGCGACTGGCAACCGCCGAATGCCATGGCGCGGTCATAAGCGGCCTGGCAGTCGTCCGTGTAAACATAGAGTTTCCACAGAGCGTCGCCATGATTGATGGCGCTCTTGCGCTCGCGCTGCTCCGCCAGCTGGATTTTACCGTCGGAATCGGCGGCTCCCAGAATCACTTCCCGCGCCTCCGGAATTTCGATGTGCTGCTGGACTTCGAGGCCCATGACCTCGGAATAAAAGCGCGTGGAACGCTCCAGATCGGTGACATTGATGCAAAACTGGCCGACTCTCGACTTCATGTTGTCTACCTCTTTATGGCTGTTGGCGTTTGTTAAGGATTTATCGCCAGTGCTGCGACTTGGCTTATAAAATTCATCGCGCCCCGTTGCGGGACACGCCTTCAGGAACCACTGAAAAACGTCACCGGCGCAACCGGGACAAGCTAAGCCAGCCGCGGCAAACAGGAAGAAAAACCGCAGTCGCTACAGGAACAAATGCGAATTTGAGTCCATCTTTGACGCACCTTGGTTTTAAGGTCCGGGGTAGGCGCGGTGGTTTTCCAGAGGTTCCGTAGCTTACCCGATCAATCCCGGCCTGTAATGTGAGTTCATCAAACCGTCATGTTGGATTGCGCCCATCGCTCCCGGTGGACACGCCACGCCCGCTGCTGCAACATCGTCGGCGCCGGAATTCAAGGAGCAGGCGTTGACCACAGAAACCGATTTGCGCGCCACCGTGGCGGACATCTACCGGAGCGAATCGCGGCGGGTGCTGGCCACGCTGATTCGCCTGCTCGGCGATTTCGAGCTGGCCGAAGAAGCCCTGCACGAAGCCTTCGCCGCCGCGCTCAGGCAATGGCCGCGCGACGGCCTGCCGGCCAATCCGCGCGCCTGGCTGGTGTCCGCCGGACGCTTCAAGGCCATCGACCAGTTGCGCCGGCGGGCGCGCTTCGACGCCTCGCTGGAAGCCATCGCGCATCAATTCGATCTCGACCAGGAAGGCGAAACGGAAGAGCCGGACCCGACGCTGCCGGACGACCGCCTGCGCCTGATTTTCACCTGCTGCCATCCCAGCCTGTCCGCGCCCGCGCAGATTGCGCTGACCTTGCGCGAGGTTTGCGGGCTGACCACCGAGGAAATCGCCCGCGCCTTCCTCAGCACTCCCGGCACCGTCGCGCAGCGCATCGTACGCGCCAAGGGCAAGATCCGCGATGCCCGCATTCCTTATGAAGTCCCCGCCCCGGCGGAATTGCCGCGGCGGCTCGATTCCGTGTTGCATGTGATTTATCTGGTTTTCAACGAGGGTTATTCGGCATCCGCCGGAGCCGAGCTGACCCGTGCGCCTCTCATCGACGAAGCCATTCGCCTGGGACGCCTGCTGGTCGAGCTGTTGACGCCCATGCGCCAGGACAGCGAGGCGCGCGGGCTGCTGGCGCTGATGCTGCTGCACGCCTCGCGCAGCGCGGCCCGCGCAACCGCCGACGGCGATCTGGTGCTGCTGGACCAGCAGGACCGTTCGCTGTGGAACCGCGCGCAGATCGAAGAAGGCGCCGCCCTGGTGCTGGAAGCCCTGGCCTCGCGCAATGTCGGTCCTTACAGCCTGCAGGCGGCGATTGCCGCCGTGCACGCGGAAGCGCCCAGCGCCGCCGCCACCGACTGGGCGGAAATCGCCGGGCTCTACGAGGTGCTGTTGCGAATCCATCCCGGCGCCGTGGTTGAGTTGAACCGCGCGGTCGCGATTGCCATGCGCGACGGCCCGCGGGCGGGGCTGTCGCTGATCGACGCCATCCTGGCGCGCGGCGAACTCGGCGATTACTACCTGGCGCATTCCGCGCGCGCCGATCTGTGCCGCCGCCTGGGGCTGGCCGAGGAAGCGAGGAGCGCTTATCGACAGGCGCTGGCCCTGACCCAGCAGGGACCGGAGCGCCGTTTTCTGGAGCGCCGGCTCGCGGAACTGCCCCGCTGACCCCGTCTGCATTTTACCTATTCGATCCGGCGCGACCGATCGCGCATCGATGGGAGGCCCCGGCAATCGCGCATCGGCACAGGCATCGCGTCGCCATGCGGTCGTTTGCCCATGCGCGCCGCTGAAATTCCTGAGCACCTTGAGATTCTTGAGCACCTTGTGTCGGAACCGGGCACAACGCTGATCCGCGCCGGTGGTCGATTTACGGTGAGCCTGCCCGGCAATTTTCGCTTGCATGGATATGTCGATTCACAGCCGCGCCAAACGACTATGAACAACAGTGACGGCACGGGCGGGACACTCCGAACAACCGCCCCGGCTATCGATTCAAGACAAGCGATTCAAAACAGGCGCTTCAAAACCCGTGTTCCAGAACAAGCGCTTCAAACAAGGGATGGAGAAAAAATGCTCACGAAAACAGCCCTGGCCGTCGCCGCCCTGATCGCCGCGGTGCTTTTGCTGGCCGCTACCCGCCCCGACACATTTCGGGTGGAGCGCAGCGCGGACATTCAGGCCCGGCCCGAAATCCTGTACGCGGCCATCGGCGATCTGCGCCGCTGGGGCGCCTGGTCGCCCTATGAAAAACTCGACCCCGGCATGCGGCGTCATTACAGCGGCGCCGCCAGCGGGCGCGGCGCGATATACGAATGGCGAGGCAACGCCCAGGCCGGCGCCGGGCGCATGGAAATCACCGATGCCACGCCGTTTTCGCGCCTTGCCATGAGGCTGGATTTCATCGAGCCTTTCGCCGCGCACAATAACGTCGAATTTTCGCTGCAGCCACACGGCGACGCCACCCGTGTCACCTGGGCCATGCACGGCCCGGTGCCCTACCCGGCGAAAATCATGCACCTGTTTTTCAATGTGGATCGCATGGTCGGCCAGGACTTCGAGGCCGGCCTCTCCAACCTCAAAACCCTCGCGGAATCCTCAGGGAGCCAACGATGAAATACCTGTGTCTCGTTTATGTGGAAGAAAAAACCATGCAGGCCATGTCGAACCACGAGTGGGAGGCGCTCAATCGCGAATGCCTCGCCTGCGGCGACAGCCTGCGCGAAAGCGGCCATTTGCTGGCGGCCGAACCTCTGCAACCGGTCAGCACGGCAACCACGGTGCGGATTCGCGCCGGCAAGGTCTCGGCCACCGACGGCCCCTTCGCGGAAACCAAGGAACAGCTGGCGGGCTTTTACCTGCTGGAGGCGCGCGATCTGAACGAAGCGCTCCAGTGCGCCAGCAAAATTCCACCGGCGCGTTTCGGCAGCATCGAGGTGCGTCCGGTGCGCGACCTGGAAATGTTCCGTCTCGCGCCGGCGCCAACCCGTGAATCCGCCGGCGGATAAATGCCGCGCTGAGTTTTGCATTCACCGTTCAAACGGAGGCAGCGCAGATGCATTCAGATCGAGCCCAGTCAGAGCTCGCCGCGCCGCGCTTCGAACGAAGCCCGGCGCTGCTGATCGCGGGTTTTCGCGCCGCCCTGACCGGCACTCCGGCCACCATCGTGGCGCCGCTCTGGCAACACCTGGCGCCCTTCATCGGCCGCATTCCCGGCCAGATCGGCACAGTCTGCTATGGGCTGTGCCTGCAAGCCGAGCAGGACGCGGCCGGCTTCGATTACCTTGCCGGCTGCGAGATCAGCGCCAATACAGCTCTGCCCGGCGAATGGAACAGCGCGCCAATCCCCGCGCAACGCTACGCGGTGTTCACGCACCAACGCACCGCCGCGGAGCTGCAAGACACCGTACAGTCCATATTCAACGACTGGCTGCCCGCTTCGGGCATGGCTACCACCGCGCCCGGGCCCGGGACGCTGCGCTTTTTCGAACGCTACGGGCCCGGCTTCAACCCGCACACCGGGCTTGGCGATATCGAGCTCTGGCTGGCGCTCAAAGACTGAACCCATCCGTCGAGGAGGAAATTTCGTATGCAAGCCGATACCACATCCGCCAACATCGAAAAACCGAACATCGTTTCGCATGAGGAATGGCTGGCCGCGCGCAGGCAACTGCTGCGCCGGGAAAAAGAAGTCACGCACCTCAACGATCGCCTGAGCGCCGCGCGCCGGGCCATGCCCTGGGAAAAGGTCGACAAGGCTTATACCTTCGAAGGCCCCGAGGGAAAACGCTCGCTCGCCGATCTGTTCGAGGGCCGCAGCCAGCTGATCGTCTATCACTTCATGTTCGGCCCCGACTGGAGCGAAGGCTGCCCCAGCTGTTCGTTCCTCGCCGATCATTTCGACGGCGCCAACCTGCACCTCCCCCACCACGACGTGACGCTGGTCGCCGTGTCGCGCGCGCCGTGGAGCAGGCTCGCGGCGTTCAAGCAACGCCTGGGCTGGCATTTCAACTGGTATTCCTCGCAGGACAGCGATTTCAATTTCGATTACCACGTATCCGCCAGCCCCGCGGAAACCGACGCGGGCAAGCAGGATTACAACTTCGATGTCATGGACTACCAGCACGACGAGATGCCCGGCGTCAGCGTGTTCTTCAAAGACGCCGACGGCCATATTTTCCACACCTATTCCGCCTATGCGCGCGGCCTGGACATTCTGCTGGGCACGCATAATTTTCTCGATCTCACGCCCAGGGGCCGCGCCGAAAAAAGCACGATGGACTGGGTGCGCCACCACGACCGCTACCAGGATCAACCTGAAAACGGCCCAGGTTGCTGCGGCGGCGGAAACGCCTGAAACCGATCCGGATTTTTTCGCGCGGGTGTCGATTTATCCGTGCCGCCCTCGACTCATCGCCAAGGAGACAGAACATGCGCTTCATGATTTTGTTGAAAGCCGACAAGCATTCCGAAGCCGGCGCCATGCCGGACAGACAACTGATCGCCGACATGGGGCGTTATAACGAAGAACTGGCGCGCGCCGGCGTGCTGCTCGGCGGCGAAGGTTTGCATCCAACCGCCAACGCGGCGCGCGTGCTGTTTTCCGGCAACCGGCGCGAAGTGGTCGAAGGCCCGTTCAATCCCGAGGAAAACCTGGTTTCAGGCTTTTGGATATTGCAGGTGAAATCGCGCGAAGAAGCCATCGACTGGGTCAAACGCTGCCCCAACCCGCTGGGCGAAACGGCGGAAATTGAAATTCGCCGGATTTTCGAGGCCGAGGATTTCGGCGAGGAATTCACGCCGGAATTGCGCGCCCAGGAACAGCGGCTGCGCGAGCAGCTCTCCAGCCGCCATTGACGCGAAAAACCGACAAAAAAATCATGCGAAAAGCCATTCGAACATCGACAACCCGACGCAACGCGAGGAACGACACCATGTTATTGAATCCCTACCTGATTTTTAACGGACAATGCGCGGAAGCCTTCAATCACTACGCGCAATGCCTCGGCGGCAAAATTGAAATGATGCTCAAGCAGGGCGACGCGCCGATCGCGGCCCGGATTCCAGCCGAGCGGCACAACAACATCATGCATGCGCAACTCAGCGTGGGGCAATGGGTGCTGATGGGCTCCGACGCGCCGGAGGAACACTACGAAAAACCCCAGGGATTTTCCGTCACCCTCAGCGTCGAACAGCCGGCCGAAGCGGAGCGTCTGTTCGCGGCCTTGTCCGCGGGCGGCAACGTGACCATGGCGCTGCAGGAAACCTTCTGGGCCAAGCGCTTCGGCATGTTCGTGGATCGCTTCGGCATTCCCTGGATGATCAACGGCGGCATGCAGGAAAAAGCCTGAGCGCTGCATTTTCACTTCGGCATTTTCGCGGCCAGCACGTCCAGCTTTTCGATGACCGGCGGTTTCGCCAGCAACTCGCCGGCCTGCTCCATCAACACCTGCGCCACCTTGCCGGACAGATGCGCCTGGCGCCCGGCCTCATCGAAAGGCATCGAAAATGCCGAGCACCGATGGGCCGAGGCGCATGCCGAACCACGCGGTGGTGGCCGGCTCCTGTTGCACAGGCCGCAGGCCGCCGCGCAACAGGTTTTCCACCGCATCCTCGCGGCCGGGCTTGGCTTCCAGACAGACGAACGCAGCGGTTGTGATCATGATCGGCTCCCTTTGCGGTAGCAGGAGCGTTTCATCATACGCGGCTCGCGGCGCCGTCTAAACCTCGGCCGCGCGCTCAATAAACCGCAACCGCGCGGCTACCCGGCATCGGCAATATCGCCGTCGATATAAAACCAGTGGCCGTTCTCGCGCACGAAACGGCTGGTCTCATGCAGGCGGAACGCGCGTCCATTCACCTTATAGCGCGCCACGAACTCCACTACCGCGTGCGTTTCGTCGATGATCTCGTGGCGCTTGATCTGCAGACCCAGCCAATGCGTGCCACCGCCGATCTCCGCGCGCGGCGGCCGCGTCGAGGCATGCCAGCTGCGATGAATGTAATCGTGCAGCTCGCGCGCATAGGCGCAGTAGCGCGAACGCATCAGCGCCTGCGCGCTGCCCGCCGGCTCGCCATCGTGCAGGGGCTTGCAGCAAACGCTGTAAGCGTTGCCGCTGCCGCAGGGACAAGCCTCATCGGCAGTGCTTTTTTTCATGTTCGAAACCTCGTTTTCATATTCAAAACTCGCGACCGGAATGGGAACCGCCGGCGCAACGATAGCGCGGCGCGATGGCGAGCGGCTGAAAACGCGCGAGTTTAACCAGCGTTGCGCGCGGCAACCAGTTCAGCGCGTTGCGCGCAAAAAAGCCTGTTGCGGCCAAGCCGCGGTGCGTAAGATACGGCGACACCGCTATTGCCACCAACAATCATAATGAAAGGAATACGGACATGACCGATCTCAATGCACTCCCGTCCAGCCTGCTCGACTGGGTGGCGCAACTCACCACCGGCAGCGTGGTGGATTGCCGGCGCCACAATGCGCGCCGCGAAGCCTGGCGCATCGATATCCGCGATGCGGCCGGCAATGCCGCGCGCTATTTCCTGCGCATCGACCGCGCCCTGGCGCAGGGACAGGGATCGGCTCGCCATCTGCGACGCGAAAGCGCGCTCATCAAAACCCTCGAACAATACGACATACCCGCGCAACGTATTCTGGGCTGGAACGCAGAGCACTGCGCGGCGCTGCAAACCTGGGTCGAGGGGCGGGCCGAACTGAACCGCGAGCCGGCGCCCCTGCAACATCGAATCATGCTGGATTTCATGTCGACGCTAGCGCGCCTGCACCGCATCGATGTGCGCGCCTTGAATTTGCCGGAATTCGGCATGCCCCTCAGCGCCGCGGATCATTCCCTGCAGGAACTGGCCGCGGTGGAAATCAGCGGCCAGGCGACAATTCCCTGCACTCGCACGCATCCCCTGGCCGCGTTCGGCAAGCGCTGGCTGGTCAATCACGCGCCCACGTCGGTGCAGGCCACCGTGTTGCTGCAGGGCGATACGGGGCCCGCGAATTTCATGTTCGACGACCAGGGCATCACCGCGCTGGTCGATTGGGAATGGGGCCATTACGGCGATCCGCTGGAGGACCTCGGCAATATCTGGGTGCGCGATTTTTTCTATCCGAGCTGCGCGGGCAATTTGCGCCCGTATTTCGAACACTACGCCGCGCGCAGCGGTTTTACGCTGGAGCGCGAGCGCATCCATTACTACCGCGTGCATCAGATGGTGCGCTCGGTCATCGGCCTCGCCTATCTCTCCGCCAATCCGGACTGGCGCATGCCAATTCCCCTCAACCTCGGTTACAGCGCGGTGATCGACATCGAAACCTGCCGCTGCATCGCGCACGCGAACAGCCCCGCCGCCGAACCCACGTTGTCGGTGCCGGAACTGGCCGGCAGCGCCAACTCCTTGCACAGCGCCCTGGCGCTGCAGATGGACAACTGGGTCGCGCCGCAGGTCGCGGACGCCGCGACCTCGGCCCTGACGCGCGGCCACGCCGCGCTCATGCGTTATCTGGATCGCAAGGAACACCACACGGCGCGCTGCGACGACGAGGAATTGCAAAGCCTGCGCGCCCTGCTCGGCTCATCCATCGGCGATTTGCCCCAAGGACGCGCGGCGTTGATCGCACACATAGAAACCTTGCGCGTCGACGAGGAAACGCCGGTTCTGGCGCACCTCACACGCGTTGCGGCCAATCAGGCCGCGCTGATGGCGCCATTGACCGAACCCTGGCGTCATTGCCGCTGGGCGACGTTGTAAAAAACTGCTTGCGCGGCGCAAGCGGCCTGTGCATAGCCTGCGCCGCCAGCCCTTCGAAACGGCGCGCGCGCAACCGTTGCTTTTTTTCGCGACTGGCGCTGCGGCGCTTGATTTCTCGGCAAAAAATCAAAAGTTGATCGGGAAATGCGCACGCTTTTTCTGGCCGCGTCTATCCACAGAAATGATGGATAACTTTGTGGATAAGCCGTGCAACAGCTTCCCCGTCGGGGCGAGAGGCCACGCCACACACGGCGTGTGCCCTGCTGCACAGACACTGATCGATTTTTCATAATTGCAAAAAAACAGGCTTTTTTAACGTCAATTTGTCCAGAAAGCGCGCAGTGCGCGCCTCGGCGCCCCTGCGACGGAAAATCGGACGATGCGGCGAAAATGATGCGGCGATGCGCACTGTCGAATCGCACCTCATTGAAGATCAGAACAGAAAAGCAACGCAAATCCCGGCAGGAACGAAAGGCCGCGCAAGGCCTGGCGCCGACATGGCCAGATCCGATTTCGCATTTACTCGAAAAAACAAGCCTTTTTTAGCGGAATTTGCACGAAAAGCGCTCCGCGCCAACTTACGCTCCAGCGGCGAATAATCGAACAGATCGTGAAAATCTGGTCAGGCAGCACCGAAAGCCGGCGTAAAAAATAGAAAAAACTCGGGATTGGGTGAATACCGCGCTGTCGTTGCGGATTCCTATCCAGCGACAACAAGGCTCCCCGGTCGGCATGAAGCCCATAACCGCAGCCAGCGCATCCTGCGCGCCAGGAAAAGGAAGGAGGCAGCAAAAGAGAATTGCGGCGGTGGCGCGCCATGCGCGCCACTTGCAACAGAATACCGCGGGGATGCGGGAATGAAACGGAATTACACGACGCCCTGCGCCAGCATGGCATCGGCCACCTTGACGAAGCCGGCGATATTCGCGCCATCGACATAGTTCACAAAGCCATCGGCCTTGGTGCCGTGATGCAGGCAGTTCTGGTGAATGTCCTTCATGATCGCATGCAGTTTTTCATCCACTTCCGCATGATGCCACGACAGTCGCATCGAGTTTTGCGACATTTCCAGCCCGGACGTGGCCACGCCACCGGCGTTGCTCGCCTTGCCCGGCGCATAGAGAATACGCGCGGCGACGAACTTGTCGACCGCCTCCAGGGTCGAGGGCATGTTCGCGCCCTCAGCCACGCAGACAACCCCGTTCGCCAGCAAGGTCTCCGCATCGTTCGCGTCGAGCTCATTCTGCGTCGCACAGGGCAAGGCGATCTCCGCCGGCACGCTCCAGGGACTTTTCCCCTCATCGAAGCGCAGGCCGGTTTTCGCCGCGAAATCGATGAGGCGGCCGCGCTGTTCGTTCTTGAACTCCATCAATTCCGCCAGCTGTTCGGTCGTCATGCCCTGCGGGTAATGCAGCACGCCGCCGGAATCGGAAACCGTCAGCACCTTCGCGCC
>Ga0153956_1000328_pt1 | contig 56888 bp, 51 predicted proteins | sample TSFL040MetaG_FD_104704 | JGI IMG/M metagenome (GOLD analysis project Ga0153956, IMG submission 104704) | Attine ant fungus gardens microbial communities from Florida, USA - TSFL040 MetaG | ecosystem: Host-associated > Fungi > Mycelium > Unclassified | place: USA: Florida, Wekiwa Springs...
AGCGGACTTCTGAACCTGAACCACACGAGAATCATAAACTTGCCAGTGTCCCTTTAATTCCGAAGTTCGCATCAAAGGTCGCCGCAAGGACATGCGAACTTCGGAATCGGGACACTAGCATGCTTGCTGCATCGCAAAAGACGGCGGCCCGGCATCGTACGTCACCGCACCTTCTCGTCGAGCTGATAGGTGAGATGCGCCTTCACCGTCGGCCACTCGCCGGGAAGGATGCTGTAGACGACGGTGTCGCGCAGCGTGCCGTTGGGCGAGACCTGATGGTTGCGCAAAATGCCGTCCTGCTTGGCGCCGAGGCGTACGATGCCGCGGCGGCTGGCATGATTGAAGAAGTGGGTGCGGAATTCCACCGCGATGCAGTCCAGCGTCTCGAAAGCATGCGCGAGCAGCAACAGCTTGCACTGGGTGTTGACGGCGGACCGCTGCACCCGCTTCGCATACCAGGTCGAGCCGATCTCGACCCGGCGGTTGGCGGCATCGACATTCATGTAGGTGGTCATGCCGGAAATCTTTCCGTCGGCATCGCGCACCGTGAACGGCAGCATGCCGCCCGAAGCCTGCAGGCCCAGGCGACGATCGATCTCGGCGCCCATTTTCTCCGGCGCGGGAACGAACGTGTACCAGAGCTTCCAGAGCTCGCCGTCCTTCACGGCTTCGACCAGCGCGTCGCGATGATCGTGCGAGAGCGGCTCGAGCCGCGCGTGACGTCCTTGGAGGGTGACGGGTTGCAGCCAGGGCATCGTCGCTCCTATCGCTTGTTCAGAAAGTTCAGCGGCAGGCCGGGCCGCGGCCAGTCCATTGCGATCAGTTCGCCCTTGCCGGACAGCGTGATGTAGGCGGTCTTCAGGTCCGGCCCGCCGAAGGCGATGTTGGTGGTGACGCGGTCGCCGGTCGGAATCTGCTCGACGACCTTGCCGTCGGGCGCGATCACAGAGATGCAGCCGGAGATCAAGGTCGCAACGCAGACGTTGCCGGACGCCTCCACCGCCAGCGAATCGAACATCTGATAGCCGCCGAGGCCGCAGATCGGCTTGCCGCGCTCGCCGCGATAGATCACGTCGCCCGGTTTCACCTCGCCGCGCGCCGCGAGATCGTAGGCCCACAGCCGGGCCGTCGGCGTCTCCGCCACATAGACGGTCTTTTCATCCGGCGACAGCCCGATGCCGTTGGCCGGCAGCATGCCGAACACCGCCTCCGCGATTCCCTTGCCGCCGGGCTGGATGTAGTAGACCGCACCGACATCCATGTCGCGCGCGCGCCGTTTGCCGAGATCGGTGAACCAGAGTCCGCCATCGCGGTCGAACACAAGATCGTTCGGCCCCTTCAACGGATGCTCGCCGCATTTGTCGACAACGGTTTCGATCTTGCCGTTCGCGAGATCGACGCGCTGGATCGAGCCGCCGATGTATTCGTGCGGCGCCGGCGCGCCGGGCATGATCCCATGCCCGGTCTTCACCCAGCCGAAGCCGCCGTTGTTGCAGACATGGATCTTGCCGTCGGGACCGAGCGCCGCGCCGTTCGGGCCGCCCGGCATTCTGGCCACGACCTCCTTGCGGCCGTCGGGCCAGACGCGCGTAAGCTGCTGCGCGCGGATTTCGACCAGGACGACCGAGCCGTCGGGCATCGCCACCGGTCCCTCGGGAAAGGCGAGATCGGTGGCAAGGACGCGAATGTTGGGCATCGAGGTCTCCCGGTTTTTCAATCGTTTCTGACGTTGTTGTTTCGCGGGGTGCGCGTGCGGAGACGTGCGTGGGGATCGGTTTCCGTGATCCCCGCCGCAGGCGGCCTCACTCTATAGCGTTTTCAAGCGAAGTGGATACCGGCTTGCATGAAGAAAACGCGTCCGATCAAAACCGTAGAGCCCGCTTCCGATCCCATCGGACGCGGAGAAGCTCCAGCAACGCAGCCAAACCTGCCAAGCCGAACGGCCGATTCATTCCGCGCTGCGGAATAGCAGCGACAACTTGGCCATTTTGATCGCTGGCAACTCCGATCCGATCATGCATACTGACCCGGCATTTGGTCCGACGGCTCATCAAGCCGCCCCAAACAAGACGGCCTGAGCGTCGGTTGCACGCCAGGGAGGACAATAAATGCACAACCGTTTTTTCAGGAATGCGAAACTGACCGCGCTCGCAACCGTCGTTGCGGCGCTGATGACGACCGCCGCGCACGCCCAGAAGAAATACGATACCGGCGCGTCGGATACCGAGATCAAGTTGGGCAATATCATGCCCTACAGCGGGCCGGCCTCATCTTATGCCACCATCGGCAAGACCGAGGCGGCGTATTTCAAGATGCTCAACGAAAAGGGCGGCATCAACGGCCGCAAGATCAACTTCATTTCCTACGATGACGGCTACAGCCCGCCCAAGGCTGTGGAGCAGGCGCGCAAGCTCGTGGAGCAGGACGAAGTGCTGTTCATCGCCAATCCACTGGGCACGCCGAGCAACAGCGCCATTCACAAGTACATGAATGCGAAGAAGGTGCCGCAGCTTTTCGTGTCCACCGGCGCCGCGAAGTGGAACGATCCGCAGCACTTCCCGTGGACGATGGGCTGGCAGCCGAGCTATCAGGTCGAGGCACGCATCTACGCCAAATACATCCTGCAGCATTATCCGGGGAAGACCATCGGACTGCTCTATCAGAACGACGACTTCGGCAAGGACTACGTGACCGGCCTGAAGGAAGGGCTCGGTGACAAGGCTGCGAAGATGATCGTCGTCGAGGCGCCTTACGAGGTTTCCTCGCCGACGGTGGATTCGCAGATCGTGCAGATCAAGGCCGCCAACCCGGACATCTTCGTCGATATCGCCACGCCGAAATTCGCGGCCCAGGCGATCAAGAAACTCGGCGAAATCAAGTGGAAGCCCGTTCACTTCCTGACCAACGTGTCGATCTCGGTCGGCTCGGTCATGAAGCCGGCCGGCTACGAGAATGGCCAGGGCATCCTGAGCGCCGCCTACATGAAAGATCCGAAGGACAAGAAGTGGGACAACGATCCCGCAATGAACGAGTGGCGCGCGTTCATGAAGGCGCACTATCCCGAAGGCAATCTCGACGACGGCGCGACGGTGTTCGGCTATGGCGTCGCGAAGGGCTTCGAGCAGGTTCTCAGGCAGTGCGGCGACAACCTGACGCGCGAGAACGTCATGAAGCAGGCCGCCCATCTCAACTTCGAGATCGGCATCTATCTGCCGGGCGTGCGCATCAAAACCAGCGCCACCGATTTCGCGCCGATCGAGCAGTTGCAGATGATCAAGTTCGAGGGCGAGAGCTGGGAATTGTTCGGTCCGCTGATGAGCGGCGAGAAGAACTCGTAAAAACCGGCTTAAAAAAACGCCGCAGCGGCGCACCCGGGTCGACCGGTGTGCGCCGTTTGCGTTTTGCGTGCCCTGCCCTATTTGGCGGGCTTCCCGGCCGGCGCGGGTTGCGGCGGCGCGGCCTGCTTTCTCTGCGTGGCCCGAAGCTCGTCCACCGCCTCGCGCAACTCCGCGATCGTGCCCTTGAGCGTCTCGATCTGGCGATTGGCCGCATCGATTGTCTGCCGGCTGTCGATGCCGAGTTTGGTCAGACTCCTTTGCAGGAAATTGACGTTGCTCTGAAGGCAGCTCGTGCGCCGCTCCATGGTCTTCTCGGCCGTGCAGATCTCGATGCCGGGAACGTCCTGGGCCCGCGCCGCGCCGGGTGGCAGCGCGCAGACCGCCACGATCGGCAGTACCCATGAAATATTTCGCCCGGTCATCGGCATCCCTGTTCTGGCCATCCCTGGTCCGGCACCGGCTCGCGGCGGACACCTTCGCAGCGCCGCGCGCGAGACGCGAGGACTATCATGGTGCCACCTTATTTGCAGGGATAGTCTTGCCTCGCGATGCTCCAACGCGACGAACCGAGGTCACGGCGGGGGAACGTAATCGAGTGTCCGCACGTTTCGATCCGGGAGATTTTGGACATGGCAACGCGCGAACGGCGACTGGCGGAATTCAACGGCGAAGGCGAACCGCCGGCGGGTCAATCCGTCGAGGTGCTGTGTGAGGATCACAGCGGCACCTATCAGCTCCCGTTCCCATGCCAATGGGTCGACGGCCGATGGCTCAACAGCGCGTCGGGCGGCACGGTCGAAGCCACCGTGATCGGCTGGCGGCTGCCACGCCGATAGCCTGCGCGTGCGGGCCGGATGTCCCAGATCGCGACGTCAGCGAAGCCCGCGTTAAGATGTGGAACGCGGGTGGAACGAAACACGCCCGAATCGGCCGAATCGGCTTCTTTCGATCGACCGCCCCCCAGATATCGGCATAAAGATTCGCCGCCGCACCAGATGTCGGAAGGCACCGTCGCCGCGCACGTCCGATCCGGCCACGGCCGTTAACGATTGATCGGGTTGCGGCCGCGATCCCGCGGCTTCCCGGCAACATTTCCGATATTTTGGGCATCATCCCCCAAATGGGTGACGCCGACGGCTCGCGCGCAGATTATGCCGCCGGCGGGGGCCGGCGACTGCGACACCGTGTCGGCGGCATGCCCATTACCGCTTCGGCGGACCATGTATTGCCGACACGCACCGTTTCAGAGGGGCATACTCGCGATCAAGGCCGGCGAAAGCTGGCCTTTTTCGTTCCGGCGGACTCGGGCCTCACGAGGCCGGAGTCCTGACGCCCGCAGACGGACGCGCTCCGCGTGACACGCCTATTGCGTCCGGATCGGCTTGCCCTTCAGCCCGTTGTCGTCATAGGCCCGGCGCAGCAGGCCGCTGGCGGCGGCTTCGGTCATGAACGTCGTCACGAACGTCAGCGCCTGCGGATGACCGAGCGGCACCGCGACCGCGGTGGTGGTCTTCTTGAAGGTCTCGCCGAGCACGTGCGTGCCCGGAATCAGTTTCGCCATCGCCTCAAGCTGGTCGCGCGACAGCGCGAACGCATCGATCCCGCCGTTCTTCAGCAACCCGAAAATCTCGTCGTAGGTCTGATAGCCCGTCACCTTCGCTTGCGTCAGATGCGCGATCGCGCCGCGCATGGTCGTGGTGTTGTTGACCGCCGCGACCTTCACGCCCGGCTGGTCGAGCTGCCGGAACGTCCTGACGGACGATCCCGGCTTCACGATGTAAGTGGCATCCGCCACCTCATAGGCCGGCCCGAACGACATCCGCTTCATGCGCTCCGCGTCCTGCGGCAGGAACGTGACGTCCCATTTTCCGGCCGAGGCCCGATCGGTGATCTGTCCGGAATTCTGGTGCACGACGTATTCGACGGGCACGCCGAGTTTCAGGGCCATCGCCCTGCCGAGATCGACCGGCACGCCGGCATAATTTCCGTCGGGCTTTCTGGTCGACCAGAACGCGCCGCCCGCCGGGCTGATCGCGATCGCCACGCGCAGTTTGCCGGTCGGCGCGATTTCATTCGTGAGCGACTCCGCCGACCCGGCACTTGCGATCATCGAAAATCCCATGACAAAGCCACACAAGCGGAGCAGCACACGACTGAACATCTCGCGTCTCCCATCGGTCCGTTATGACCGGACCTGGAAGTCATTCTGTTCGATCGGGCCGCGCGCGGAAACCCCTGGATTCGCGGGGCAGGATTTCGCGAATGAGCGTTCAACCGGCCGGCGCTTTCGACACCGGAATTTCCTGCGGCAGGATGATCGCGGCGACGATCACCAGCAGGCAGAGGGCCGCGAATGCGTGCAACATGGCGGCGAAGCCGCCCTTCTCGTACAGCCACGCCACCAGCCCGACGGAGGCGCCGGCGGCCGTGAAGCCGATGAAGTAGCGCACCGAATAGGCGCGCGAGCGCCATTCCTCGCTGGTGTATTTCCCGACCATGGCGTCGTTGACCGTGACCTGGCCGAACGCGCCCATCACGATGCCGATGGAAACGACGATCAGCGGCAGGTTCGACAGCGTCGCCGCGAAATACAGGAACGGCGCCAGCATGAACGACAGCGGCAGCATCACGGTTTTCAGCGAGTAGCGGTCGATCAGCTTGCCGATGGTGTATTGCGTCATCGCGCCGAACACATAGACGCAGGCGGCGATCACGCCGAGCAGCGCCGGACTTTCGGTCAGGTCCGCAAGCCGCTCCGCGAACAGTTTTGGCAGCGCCACCGTGACCGCGTTGAAGGTGGTCGAAATCGCGATCACCACAATGAGCAGCGACAGGATGACCCGCCACATGTCGCTCTTGGCGACACGCGCCTGCGCCGCCGCCTGCTTGAAGCCGGAGCGATCCTCGTGAACCACGGCGCTCATGAAAGCCACGCCGATCAGCATGGTGACGATGCCGGGAACGATGAACGCCCAGCGCCAGCCGAGATACTGGCCGATGACGCCGGTCACCATCGCCGACGACGCCACGCCGAGGTTGCCGAAGACGCCATTGAGACCCATCTCGCGCCCGAGCCTGTCGGCGTAGGACACGATCATCGCGGTGCCGACCGGATGATAGATCGAGGCGAACAGGCCGATCGACAACAGCGCCGCGCCAAGCTGCAACGGGGTCTGCACGAACCCGACCGAAATCATCGAGGCGCCGATGCCGAAGAAGAAGATCACCATCATGTGGCGCCGGCTCCAGCGATCGCCGAGCCAGCCGGTCACCAGCGAGCCCGCCCCGAAGGCGACAAAGCCGGGCGTCGCGTAAGGCAGAAGCTCCGAATAGGCCATGCCGAGCGCCGGCCCCATGACGATGACGGCGGCTGCGAAAATCAGCATGGAATAGTGGTCGATGAAATGGCCTGCGTTGACGAAGCCGATGACCCGGGACGGACTGTTCATGAATCAAATCCTGCATGTCTTTCGGAAACAGGTTATAGGTGCTTCGACTAACGAAGTACCGCCAATGAATATCGTCGAGAAGCCATTGTCCGTGATCCGGGGCCGCCATGTGGCGGCCTGCGACGGCGTCAATCTCGTTGCGGTCGGTTACGCAAAGGGCGTCCGGCTCGACACCCACATGCATCGCGAGGCGCAGCTCGTCTACGCCGCGCAAGGCACGATGCAGGTGACGACGCCCAAGGGCCGCTGGCTGGTGCCGCCGGATCGCGCGGTCTGGGTGCCGGCGCGGCTTGAACATTCCATCGACGTGCTGGCGGACATCGAGATGCGCACGCTGTATTTCGATCTGGCATGGCTGACGCGCGAAACGCCCGGAATGGCGCTCGATACGGAATTCGTCGTGCGCGTCTCGCGGCTGCTGCATCAGGCGATTCTGGCGCTGTTCGACGGCCGCGACGATCCCGCGCGCACGAACCTCCTGATCCGGCTTGCGATGCTCGAACTGCATCAGGCCGAGGATCCCGCGACCTTCATTCCGCTGCCGCACGAACCGCGCTGCCGCCGCGCCGCCGACATCGTGCTGGCAGATCCGACCCATGCGCACGACATCGACGACCTCGCACGCGCGGTCGGCGCGTCGTCGCGCACGTTGTCGCGGCTGTTCTCGAGCGAGACCCAGCTCAGCTTCAAGAGCTGGTGCCAGCGCGCGCGCATCGCGGCCGCGATCGAACGGCTGTCGGTCAATCCCAACGCGCCAGTCAAGCAACTCGCCGCGGAACTCGGCTATGCGAGTTTCCCGGCGTTCTCGCACGCCTTCCGGCATGTCACCGGCCGCACGCCGACGGAATTCGCGGAAGAGAAGTAGCTTTACCCTCCCCTGGAGGGGGAGGGTCGACGCGATCCCGGCGACGCAAAGCGTCGTCCGGTTGAGCGGCGGGGTGGGGTGACTTTTTCCACCGAACACAACTCACCCCACCCCGGTTCGCTTCGCGCCTCGCGCGACGCTCACCGACCCTCCCCCTCCAGGGGAGGGTGAAAGCGCGTTATCTCGGCACCACCGCCGTCGCCTCGATCTCGACGCGCGCGGCCTTCTCGACCAGCCGCACCACCTGCACCAGCGCCATCGCCGGATAGTGCGTGCCGAACATCTCGCGATAGATCCGGCCGAGCTCTTTCAGACTTGAAAGATACTCCTCCATGTCGACGACATACCAGGTCAGCCGCACCAGATGCTCCGGCCGCGCGCCGCCTTCTGCCAGGATCGCCTTGATGTTGCCGAGCGCCTGACGCACCTGCGCGACAAAACCGTCGGCCAGCCGCTCGCTCGCGTCCCAGCCGATCACGCCGCCGGTCACGATGAGACGGCCTTCCGCCGCCACGCCGTTGGCATAGCCTTTCGGAACCGGCCATCCGGACGGCTGCAGGATCTGCCGGCGCGCCGCCGGTTCGGACGTCGGCGCCGCGTTCAACACCGGTGCATCGGGCAAACTCACAGACAATTCTCCTTCGATGACGTCATTCCGCGGCCGTTTGCGCCGATGCGCCGGCCTGCGCCATCTGCCTCAGGGCAAAGCGCCGCAATTTTCCGGTCTCGGTTTTCGGCAGTTGCGCGATGAACTCGATCGCACGCGGATACTTGTAGGGTGCGATCGCGCGTTTGACATGGTCCTGCAAGGCCGCAACCAGCGCCGCGTCGCCGCTGACGCCTTGCGCCAGCACGACATAGGCTTTCACGATCATGCCGCGCGCCTCGTCGGGCGCACCGACCACGCCGCATTCGGCGACCGCATCGTGCGTCAGCAACGCCGCCTCGATCTCGGGACCGGCGATGTTGTACCCGGACGACACGATCATGTCGTCGGACCGCGCCACGAAAGACAGGCGGCCCTGCTCGTTCTGCACGAACGAATCGCCGGTCAGGTTCCAGCCGTCGCGCACATAGTTCGTCTGCCTGTCGTCGGCGAGATAGCGGCACCCGGTCGGCCCGCGCACCGCGAGCTTGCCGACGGCGCCGGCCGGCACCTCGTTCATGTCCTCATCGACGATTTTCGCCTCGTAGCCCGTCACCGGGCGGCCCGTCGTTCCCGCGGCGGCATCGCCGATCCGGTTGGTGATGAAGATATGCAGCAGTTCGGTCGAGCCGATGCCATCGAGGATCGGCTTTCCGGTCTTGGCAACCCAGCTCTCGAACACCCGCGCCGGCAAGGTTTCGCCCGCGGACACCGCGAGCCGCAGCGAGGACAGATCGGCGCCCTTGTCCATCGCGGCCATCATCGCGCGATAGGCGGTCGGCGAGGTGAAGCAGACCGTCGCCTTGTAGGTTTCGATGATCTCGATCATTTCCGGCGGCGAGGCGTTTTCCAGCAGCGTCGCGGTCGCGCCGAACCGCAACGGAAAGATCGCGAGCCCGCCGAGCCCGAACGTGAAGGCCAGCGGCGGCGAACCGACGAAGACGTCGTCCGGCGTCACCTTGAGGACTTCGCGCGCATAGCCGTCCGCGACGATCATGAGATCGCGATGGAAATGCATGGTCGCCTTCGGCTCGCCCGTGGTGCCGGAGGTGAACCCGAGCAGCGCGACATCGTCGCGGCCCGTCTTCACCGCATCGAACCGGACCGGCTTGCTCAGCGCAACGCGATCAAGCTCCGCATCGTGGTTCGAGGTGCCGTCGAAATTCACGACCTGCCTGAGAAAGCGGCTGGTCTTGGCGCAGGCCACCAGTTCGTCGGCGATGCGGCTGTCGGTCAGCGCCAGCGCGATCTCCGCCTTGTCGACGATCCCGGCCAGTTCGCCGGCGCGCAGCATCGGCATGGTGTTGACGACGACGGCACCCGCCTTTGTCGCGGCGAGCCACGCGGCGACCAGCGCGGGATTGTTGCCGGAGCGGATCAGCACCCGGTTGCCCGGCTTCACGCCATAATTCTCGACAAGTGCGTGCGCCAGCCGGTTGGACCAGTCGGTCAGTTCCTTGTAGGTGCGCCGGCGGCCATTGCCGATCAGGGCGACGCGGTCGCCGAATCCCCGTTCGACGTTTCTGTCCGTCAGTTCGACGGCGGCGTTGAGATAATCCGGATACCGGAATTCAGGCCGCCTGAGGATGAGCTCCGGCCACGTCGCGAAGGGCGGAAGGTTGCGCCGGGCAAAATCGTCGACATGGCCGGACGGACCGAGCGCCGCCGGCCCCGTTGGCGATCCCGCGCATGACGAATGATTGGCAGCCGCGACCATGGCACGCTCCTTTCGCGCATCCGAATCCGCGCTTCGTCGTTGCTTTAGACCTAAAACAATTTCATTTTAGGTCTAAAGTAAATCCGTACAAGGCTCTTTTCGTCTTTTCTGCCGTTTTGCTGCAGGGCTCTGTGACCGTCAGGCGTCAACCAGCGCGACTTGCGGCCTTGCGCACCGACAGCTTGGTCTTGCCCAGCAGACGCATCAACTCCCGGAGATCCTTCTCGCCCAGATCGGCGAACATATCCGCGATCCAGATTTCATGCTCCGCGGCCATCTTGCGAAACTCGGCGCGGCCGGATTTCGTCAGCCGGATCATCTGCACCCGGCGGTCGACGTCGGAGGTGCGGCGGTCGACGTGGCCGGATTGCACCAGCCGCTCCACCAGCCCCGTGATGTTGCCGTTCGACACCATCATCCGCTTCGACACGTCGGACAGCGTCATGCCGTCGGGCGCCTTGTCGAGCTGCGCCATCAGATCGAACCGCGGCAGCGTGACGTCAAAACGTTCGCGCAAGCGCCCGCGCACCTCGCCCTCGATCATCGTGGTGCAGGTCAACAACCGCAGCCACAGCCGCAGCTCGTCGCCGTGATCGTCGGAATGCTCGGCGGCCTTGGTCTCAGAGTCGAGAATGGTCATTACGTTCGCTCCACGAACTACGTCGTCCTGAGGTGCGAGCTCTTGCGAGCCTCGAAGGACGGCAAGAAATTCTTGGCCATCCTTCGAGACGCGGCCAAGCGGCCGCTCCTCAGGATGACACCGAAGTCGTGGACCGTTCGCGTCAACATCATCACTCCGCCGCCAGCGACTTTTCCGCCTCGACCCGCATCACGGCGCGGGTCTTCGGCCTGCCCTTGATCTTCAGCTCGTCGAGGTCGTGCCGGTCGCGCACGCTGTTGCGCATGATCTGCTCCTTGCCGGGCAGATATGGCTGCGGACAGGCGACGTCGGCCCCGTACCACGCCGCCGCCCGCATCGTAAACGACGGATCGACCAGATGCGGACGCCCCAGCGCCACCAGGTCGGCGCGGCCGGCGGCGAGAATGGTGTTGACCTGATCGGCCGTGGTGATGTTGCCGACGCACATGGTCGCCACCCGGGCCTCGTTGCGGACCTGATCGGAGAACGGCGTCTGGAACATGCGGCCATAGACCGGCTGCGCGTCGCGCACGGTCTGGCCGGTGGAGACGTCGATGAGATCGACGCCGGCTTCGGCGAAGGCGCGCGCGATTTTCACCGCATCGTCGCCGGTGATGCCGCCCTCGGCCCAGTCGGTCGCGGAGATGCGCACCGACATCGGCTTGTGCGCGGGCCACGCGGCGCGCATCGCGGAGAACACTTCCAGCGGATAACGCAGGCGGTTGGGAAGCGAACCGCCATAGGCGTCGGCGCGCGTGTTGGTCAGCGGCGAGATAAAACTCGCCAGCAGATAACCGTGGGCGCAGTGCAGCTCCAGCATATCGAAGCCGGCGCGCTCGCCTCGCCCGGCAGCCGCGACGAATTCGGCCTTGATGCGGTCCATCGCGGCGCGATCGATCTCGCGCGGCACCCGGCTGTCTGGAAAATACGGAATGGGCGACGCCGACAGCGTCTCCCACCCGCCCTGCTCCAGCGGCCGGTCCATGCCCTCCCACATCAGCCTGGTTGCGCCCTTGCGGCCGGCGTGCCCGAGCTGCAACGCGATCTTCGCCGCTGAATTGGCATGGATGAACTCGACGATGCGCCGCCATGCCGCCTCCTGCTCGTCGTTCCATAATCCGGCGCAGCCGGGCGTAATCCGGGCATCGCGGCCGACGCAGGTCATCTCCGTGAAGATCAGGCCCGCGCCGCCGAGCGCGCGCGCTCCGTAATGCACGACATGAAAATCGCCGGGCACGCCCTCCTTCGCCGAATACATGCACATCGGCGACACCACCGCGCGGTTGGCAACGGTCATCTCGCGCAACCGCAGCGGCTGGAACATCGGCGCGACCGGCGTTTCGGTATCGACGTCGAAGCCCTGCGCGCGCACCAGCCGCGCGAAGGTGCGATCGACCTCGGCCACGAACTCCGGCGCGCGCAGCGTCAGGTTGTCGTAGGTGATCGCCTTGGCGCGGGTCATGACGCCGAACGCGAACTGCACGGGATCGAACTCCCAGAAGCGGTCGACGTGCTCGAACCAGACCAGCGACACGTCGGCGGCGTGCTGCGTCTTCTCGACCTCCTCGCGCCGGCCATGCTCGTAGCGCTGCAAGGCCGCGTCCACCGTCGGCGCGCGCGCCATGGCGTCCGCCAGCGCGATGGCGTCCTCCATCGCGAGTTTGGTGCCGGAGCCGATCGAGAAATGCGCCGTCGCCTTGGCGTCTCCGAGCAACACCATGTTGCCCTTGACCCAGCGCCGGTTGCGGATCATCGGGAAATTGCGCCACATCGAGCGGTTGGTCAGCAGCGGATGCCCGTCGAGATAGCGGCCGAAGATCGCGGCCATCCGGTCGGCCGATTCCTTTTCGCTCAGGCCCTCGAGCCCGGCGCGCTTGAACGTCCCGGGGTCGGTCTCGAAAATCCAGGTCGAGCGGCCGACCTCGTACTGGTAGGCGTGCGCGATGAACGGCCCCCACTCCGTTTCCTCGAACACGAACGTGAAGGCGTCGAGCGGTTTGCTCGACCCCATCCAGGCGAACTTGTTGGCGCGCAGATCGAGCTCGGGCTGAAAATGATCCGCATGCTGCTCGCGGAAACGGCTGTTGCTGCCGTCGGCCACCACGATCAGATCGGCGTCCGCAAAGCGGCTGTCGCCGTCGACCTCGGCCTCGAACATCAGCGTCACGCCGAGTTCGCGCGCGCGTTCCTGCAGGATCAGCAACAGGGTCCGGCGCGAGCAACCGCAGAAGCCGTTGCCGCCGATACGATGCACCGTGCCGCGAAAGTGGATCGCGATGTCGTCCCAATAGGCGAATTCGTCGGCGATGCGGCGATAGCTCGCCGGATCGTGCTGCTCGAAATTGTCGAGGGTGGCGTCGGAAAACACCACGCCGAAGCCGAACGTGTCGTCGGCGCGGTTGCGCTCGTAGACCGTGACCTCGGCCTGCGGCCGCTGCTTCCGGAGCAGGATCGCCGCGTAAAGCCCCGCCGGTCCACCTCCGATGATCGCGATCTTCATGGCAGCCTCCATGGGGCGACGGCAGTAAACCGATGCCACCGGGAATTACTTTAAGCCTAAAGTAATTTGACGGCAAGCCGGTTTTCGCCCATGTCCCGGATGCGGTGCAGCGCCTTTCACGCTGTTCCGCCGAGCCGGGGCACATGGAATTTTCTCAATTGCCCTGAAACGCGGGTTTCACCTTGTTGGCGAAGGCATGGAACGCGCGGGAAAAATCCTCTGTCGTCATGCACAGCGCCTGCGCCACGGCCTCGGCCTCGATCGCTTCCTCCACCGACATCGCCCACTCCATCGCCAGCATGCGCTTGGTCATGGTGTTGGCGAAGGTCGGCCCTTCCGCGATCGATTTCGCGAGCTGCTGCGCCTGCGCCAGCGTGCTGTCCGGCGTGACGATGCGGCTGAAGAAACCCCACTTCTCGCCCTCCTCGGCGGTCATGAACCGTCCGGTGTAAAGCAGTTCCGACGCGCGCGACTGGCCGATGATGCGCGGCAGGATCGCGCACGCGCCCATGTCGCAGCCGGCAAGCCCAACCTTGTTGAACAGGAACGCCACCTTTGCGCCGGCGGCGGCGATGCGAAGGTCCGACGCCATGGCGACGATCGCGCCCGCGCCGGCGCAGATGCCCTCCACCGCCGCGACGACCGGCTGCGGGCAGGCGCGCATCGCCTTGACCAGATCGCCGGTCATGCGCGTGAACGCGGTCAGCCCCCTGGTGTCCATTTTCACCAGCGGCCCGATGATTTCGAACACGTCGCCGCCCGACGAAAAGTTGCCGCCCGCGCCCGTGACCACGATCGCCTTGACCTCGTCGTCGCACGCGCAGGCGCGAAAAACATCGGTCAGCTCACGATAGCTCTCGAAGGTCAGCGGATTCTTCCGCTCCGGTCGATTGAGCGTCACCGTGGCGACGCCGTCGACCACCGCGAGCAGAAAATGTTTTGGCGTATAGTCCGCCAGCGGCAGGGTGACGGGATTGGCGTGTCTGGTCATCGAAAACTCCGGAACGTTGGAATTCAGGCTGGTAGGACGGCGTCATCCTGAGGTGCGAGCGAAGCGAGCCTCGCAGGATCGCCGTCGCCCTTCGAGGCGCGCGAGAGCGCGCACCTCAGGGTGACGGCTTCCGTTCAATTCCCTTTGCTTCAACGGGCCCACCCTTCAAATCTCCCCGCCCGCGACCGCGATCGCCTGTCCCGTGATCGCGCCGGCGCCGGCTCCGCACAGCCACAGCACGCAATCCGCGACCTCCGCCGGCGTCACGAGCTTTCCTTGCGGGTTGTGTTTTGAGAGCTCGGCCACCGCCTGCTCGCGCGAGCGGCCGGTCTTGGCCACGATGTTGCCGATGCTGGCCTCGAGAAGATCGGTTTCCGTAAAACCCGGGCAGACCGCGTTGACGGCGATCCCGCTGCCTGCGATTTCCAGCGCCATTGAACGCACCAGCCCGATCACCGCGTGCTTCGCCGCGCTGTAGGCGCTGACATAGGCATAACCTTTCAATCCGGCCGTCGAGGCAATTGCGACGATGCGGCCGTGGCCGCGTGCCTTCATGGCCGGCAACACGGCCTGCGCCGCGTGCACCACGCCCATCAGGTTGACGTCGAGCATGCGCTGAAACAACGCCGCATCCGATTTCACGAACGGCGCGGACTCCGCCGCGCCCGCATTGGCGATCAAAATATCGATGGGCTGCCGCGCGGCGGCCTCCGCGATGGCGGCATGAACCTGCGCCCGATCCACCACGTCCGCGACGACCGCCGCCTGCGCGTCACCGGAGGCGACGGCGTCATCCAGCGGCGCACGATTACGGCCGAGCACCGTCACGGTCGCGCCCGCGCGCGACAGGCCGGCCGCGATGGCGCGGCCGATGCCGCGCCCGCCGCCCGTCACCAGCGCATGATGCGACGCCAACGATCCCGACATGCGACTCCCCGCCGCGATGAACCCATGGCCGGTATATTTTAGGCTTAAAGTTTTTGCAAGGAACGCGTCCAACCGCAACGTCATCCGGGCCGAACGGTTCGCCCGCCCGGATGCGCGATCAACTCCTTTAATTCTAAAACTATCGCTTTTCATATAATTCCGGGCTGCTAGGATCGGGCGACGGGAACAGCACGGAAGGCAGCGGCGTGGCCGATCTCGCAGCACGCAAAACCAGCGATGGCCGCTTCGGCTATGAGGCCGCCGGCGATCCCGGCGCGGCGCCGCTGGTATTTCTGCACGGCATCGGCGGCGCGGCCCGCGCCTTTCGCGGACAGCTCGCGCATTTCAGCGGCCGGTTTCATGCGATGGCCTGGGACATGCCCGGCTACGGCGGGTCGCAACCGCTCGCCAGCGTCAGCATCTCCTCGCTCGCGGGCGCGCTGAAGGATTTTTTGCACGACGCAGGCGCGAGCAGGCCGATCCTCGTCGGTCACTCGATCGGCGGCATGATCGTGCAGCAGTTGCTTGTCGATCGTCCCGGTGTCGCGCGCGCCGTGGTGCTGGCGCAGACCAGTCCCGCTTTCGGCAAGGCCGACGGCGACTGGCAGAAGACTTTCATCGATGCACGGCTCGGCCCGCTCGATCGCGGCGCAACGATGCAACAGCTCGCCCCGTCGCTGGTGAAGGAACTGGCCGGCGACAATCCGGACGCCGCCGGCATGGACGTCGCGCGGGAGTGCATGGCGTCGGTGCCGGAAGCGAGCTACCGCGCCATGATGCTGGCGCTGATGGGGTTTGATCTGCGCGCCGCGCTGAAAAACATCGCGGTGCCGACCCTCCTGCTCTCCGGCTCGAAGGACAACAATGCGCCTGCACCGATGATGGCGAAGACGGCGAGTTTCATCCCGGGAGCGCGCCATGTCGAGCTCGCAGGCGCCGGACACCTCGCCAATCTGGAGCGCCCCGACGAATTCAACGCGGCGCTCGACGATTTTCTGAAAGCGAACCCGGCATGAGCACGCAGCCCGCCTCCGCCGATCTCGATGCGATCGGCCCCGACGCGCCGATCTTCGATCCCGAGGCGTTTCGTCTCACGGATGAACAGGCCGCGATCATGGCCACGGCGCGGCGGCTCGGCCGGACCGTATTCGCAGGACGCGCGGCAGCCTACGACCGCGAGGCGAAATTCCCGTCCGAAAACTACAAGGATTTGCACGCGTCCGGCCTGCTCGGGATCGCAATCCCGAAGACGCACGGCGGCCTCGGCGCCGACTATCGGACCTACGCCATGACCGCCGCCGAGATCGGCCGCTACTGCGGCGCGACCGCGCTGACCTGGAACATGCATGTCTGCTCGACGCTGTGGTCCGGCCCGCTCGCCGACGATCTTGACATGGACGTCGCCACCCGCGCCGAGCACGAGCGCCGACGCGCCATTCACTACAGGCGCATCGTCGATCATGGCGCGATCTATTCGCAGCCGTTTTCCGAAGGGGGCGCGGCGGCGGCGGGCGGCGTGGCCTTCGGCACAGAGGCAAAGCCCGTCAAGGGCGGCTGGATCGTCAACGGCAAGAAAATTTTTGCGTCGCTGTCCGGCCACGCGGATTACTACGGCGTGCTTTGCACCGAACTCGCCGAGGGCGACAAGGCTTCGCGCCGCAACACGCTCTATCTCGCTTTGCCCGCGAAGGCCGAAGGCGTGTCCGTGGTCGGCGGCTGGGATCCGCTCGGCATGCGCGGCACGGTGTCGCGCACGCTGATCTTCAAGGACGTGTTCGTCGCCGAGGACGAAGCGCTGATGCCGCGCGGCGTCTACTTCAAGGCGGCGTCGAGCTGGCCGCACATGTTCCTGACGCTGTCGCCGACCTATGTCGGTCTCGCGCAGGCGGCCTACGACTTCACCGTCCGCTATCTGCGCGGCGAGGTGCCGGGCACGCCGCCAGTCAAACGACGGATGTATCCGACCAAGCAGATCGCGGTGGCGCAGATGCAGATCAAGCTGGAGCAGATCAAGGCGATCTGGTTTCAGGCCGTCACCGAAGCCGGGCCCAATCCCACCAAGGAGCAGGTGCTGCGCGCCTATGCGGCGCAATATTCCGCGATGGAGGGCGCCAACGAGATCGCAACGCTGGCTATCCGCACCTGCGGCGGCCAGGCCATGCTGAAATCGCTGCCGCTGGAGCGCATCTACCGCGACAGCCGCTGCGGCTCGCTGATGCTGCCGTGGACCGCCGAGCTTTGCCTCGACCGCATCGGCCGCGAGGCGCTGTATGAGCCGGGTGAAAAGGACGAGTGACAATAAACGAGGTGTCGCGGCGAACGTATGACGGTGTATTCGTCATGGCCGGGCTTGTCCCGGCCATCTGAAATCAACAGGCACACCAGGTGAACCTCTCCGATCTCATCGCGCGCAACGCCGCCTTCACGCCGGACAAGCCTGCGCTGCGCTTCGAGGGCGAGACACTAAGCTATGCGGCGTTCGCCGCCCGCATCGCGGCAACTGCGCATGGACTGGCAACCCAATGCGGCGTCGGCAAGGGCGACCGGGTCGCCATTCTCAGCCTCAACCGGCCCGACTATCTGGCTCTGCTCTATGCCTGCGCGCGGCTTGGCGCGATTCTGGTGCCGATGAACTGGCGGCTCGCGGTGGCCGAACAGCGATTCATCCTGGCGGACGCCGCACCGAAGGTGCTGGTGCTGGAACAGGCTTTCGCCGAGGTCGCACCGTTCGCCGCCCAGGACTTGCCGGGGCTGCACGTTCTCGGGCTCGACTTCGACCTGCCGGACGGTCGCCGCTTCGAGTCGGTGCCGGACCCCGCGCCGGCGGCGCCGGCCGCGGGCGACCTCTCCGATCCCCTGCTGATCGTCTACACCTCCGGCACCACCGGACGGCCCAAGGGCGCGGTGCTGCGGCAGGAGGCGCTGCTCTGGAACGGCGCGATGAGCCAGCACATGCATGGCCTCACGTCGGACGACCACGTGCTGACCGTGCTGCCGTTCTTTCATGTCGGCGGACTGAACATTCAGACCACGCCGGCGCTGCATCACGGCGCGACGGTGACGATCCATGCGCGCTTTGCGCCCGACGCCACGCTCAAGGCCATCAGCGAAGACCGCCCCACCCTCACCGTGCTGGTGCCGGCGACGATCCAGGCCGTCAGCGATCATCCCGCGTGGGCCTCAACCGACCTGTCGTCGCTGAAGGCCGTCTCCACCGGCTCACAGGTGGTGCCGCCGCACCTGATCGCGCGCATCGCGGCGCGCGGAATTCCGGTGCTTCAGGTCTACGGCTCGACCGAAACCTGCCCGATTGCGATCTACACCCGGCTCGGCGGCGAGACCGGCCGGCACGAAACCACCGGGCTTGCCGGTTTGTGCTGCGAGGCGATGGTCGTGGACGACAGCGGCCACGAACTGCCGCCCGATGTCGCGGGGGAGATCGTGGTGCGCGGGCTCAACGTATTCTGCGAATACTGGCGCAACGAGGACGCGACGCGCGAGGCGTTGCGCGACGGCTGGTATCGCACCGGCGATGTCGCAAGCCGCGACGCGCGCGGCTACTTCATCGTGCGCGACCGCAAGAAGAACATGATTATTTCCGGCGGCGAAAACATCTATCCCGCCGAGGTCGAGCGCGTGCTGCTCGAGCATCCCGCCATCGCCGACTGCGCGGTGATCGGCCGCCCCGATCCGAAATGGGACGAGGTGCCGGTGGCCTATGTCATGCTGCGTGCCGGCCATACGGTCGCCATGGACGATCTGCACGCGCATGTTCTGGCGCAGCTGGCGCGCTTCAAGGTGCCGCGCGAGTTCATCGTGGTCAAAGATCTGCCGCGTACCGCGCTCGGCAAGGTGCAGCATTTCGTGTTGCGGCAGGGAGCAGTGGCGCAATGACGAAGACAAATCCACGACGCGAGGCAATAAATGAAAATCACCGTTCTCGGCGGCGGCAACGGATCGTTCGCGGCCGCCGGCGACTTCGCCCTGCAAGGCCACGAGGTGCGGCTGTGGCGGCGTGACGCTGAGGCCGTCGCGGCCCACCGCGCCGCCGGCTCACGCATCGCCGTGAAGGATTCGAAGGGCCGTCGCGACGCCCGGCTCGCGCTCGTCACCTCGGACATGGCGGAGGCCGTTCGCGGCGCGGACCTGATCCTGTGCCCGGCCCCCGCTTTCGCGCAAGCCGATATCGCGAAGCAACTCGCGCCGCATCTTGCGGACGGTCAAGTGGTGTTTCTGCCGCCCGCCACGTTCGGCACGATGGTCTTTGCAAATGCCGCGCGCGAGGCCGGCAACCGCGCCGATGTCGCCTTCGCCGAGACCGGCACGCTGCCGTGGCTCACCCGCAAGCATGGACCCCACGAGGTCGCCATCACCATTCGCGCGAAGCGGCTGCCGACCGGCGTGTTTCCGCTGCGGAACGCCGCGCATGCGCTGGCCGCGATCGGCAAGGCGTTCCCGAACGTCATCGAGCCGTGCGGCGACGCGCTGTCCGGCGCGCTGATGAACGCCGGACCGATCATCCATCCGCCGCTGATCGTGATGAACGCCGGGCCGATCGAGCATTTCGAGCGCTGGGACATCCACAAGGAAGGCACGCAGGCATCGATCCGCCGCGTCACCGACGCGCTGGACGCGGAGCGCATCGCCATCCGCGAGGCGCTGGACTACGGCGCGCCGCATTTTCCGCTGGCGCATCATTACGCGTCCGAGGGCGAGATCTGGATGTACGGGCGCGGCTCCCACGACCGCCTCACCGATAGCGGCGACTGGCGCGAGCGGCTGGTGCTCACCGAGCATCGTTACATGCGCGAGGATCTGCGCGTCGGGTTGTCGTTCCTGGTCTCGGTGGCGCGGCTTGCCGGCGTCGCCACACCGCTGATGACCGCGTTCCTCGCCATCGGCGGCGCGATCTGCGGCGAGGATTTTCCGGGTGGCGGCCGCACGCTGGACAGCCTCGGACTCGGCGGGATGCACAGAGCGGCGTTGCAGAAGCTGTTGAGGGAAGGCTTTCCGCAATGACATCGCGTGAAAAAATCGCCGCGCTGGGCGCGGGGCGCATGGGCCGCGGCATCGCCATCGCGTTCGCTTATGCCGGCCACGAGGTCGCGCTGATCGACTTCAAGCCGCGCGAGGCCGCGTCTTTCGACAAGCTCGCGACCGACGCCCTCGCCGACATCCGCGCCACGCTGGACATGCTGGCGCGGGTCGGCCTGCTGACCGCCGACGGCGTTGCGCCCGTGCTGGCGCGGGTGCGCGTGGTGCAGGAAGCCGATGCCGCCAACGCCTTACGCGATGCCGCTGTTATCTTCGAGGGCGTGCCGGAAGTCGTCGCGTTCAAGCGCGAGGCGCTGGCGCGCGCGTCACGTCTCGCGGGACCGAGGCCGGTCATCGCCTCGACCACGTCGACGATTCTGGTCGACGACCTCTCCGGCGCGGTCGCGCATCCCGAGCGCTTCCTCAACGCGCACTGGCTCAATCCCGCCTATCTGGTGCCGCTGGTCGAACTGTCGCCCGGCAAGGCCACGGATCCCGCCGTCACCGCGCGGGTGAAAGCGATGCTCGAAGGCATCGGCAAGGTGCCCGTGATCTGCGCCGCCACGCCCGGCTACATCGTCCCGCGCATCCAGGCGCTCGCGATGAACGAGGCCGCGCGCATGGTCGAGGAAGGCGTGGCGTCGGCCGACGAGATCGACAAGGCGATCAGGTACGGCTTTGGCTTCCGTTTCGCCGTGCTCGGCCTGCTCGAATTCATCGACTGGGGCGGCGGCGATATCCTGCACTACGCCAGCAAATATCTCACCGGCGCGCTCAACAGCGACCGCTATGCCGCGCCCGAGATCATCGGCCGCAACATGGCGGAAGGAAAAATCGGCCTCAGCACCCGGCAGGGCTTTCTCGATTACGCCGGGATGGACGTGGACGCCTATCGCGAGGCGCGGCTGAAGGCATTCGTCGAACTGCTGAAACATTTCGATCTGGCACGAAAGCCGGCGCCGGATCGAGACTAGCCGAACACATCCAGCACATTGCCGTCGCGAATGACCGCCACGCCATCCAGTTCGATGGTGGTGCCGAACATCGGCAAATCAAAATGTCCGGCGGTGTAGCGGCCGGCGAATTCGTTGGCCCCGGTGGAGAACAGGAAGTTGCCGGCGACGGCGCGGATTTCGGTGCCGTTGGTGTCGTTGAGATCGTACATCGTCAACGCTTCGTAGCGCGCGTTGGGATTCATGCCCCAGCCGACATGCGACACCGCATAGGCCTCGCGGTCGCCCCATGCCGCGAGATAGCGCTTCATCATCTCCGCGTCGGCGCCCTCGCCTGTCAGCTCGGTGACGTAGTCGTCCCTGATGGTCATATCGACGGCCGAGGTCAGATAGCGCTTGAAGGTGAGATTGATGTCCCCCGCCGCCATCACCAGCCGCCCGTTGACGCCGCCGCTTTTCGGGAACGAGACGACGATGCCGCCCGGCCAGTGCGCCAGCGTGCCGGGCTTGTCGGTCCAGCCCCACACGCCGACCGTCGGCGCGCCGTCCATGTTGACGTCGAGATCGGTGCCGGCCTTCGAGGTCACCTTCATGCGTTTCGCGCCGCGCAGCATCTTCGCGGCCGCGCGCACGCGCTTTTCCAGCGCGCCGTCCGGCACCATGCGCTCCAGCGCTTCCGGGTGCTCGTTGGAAATCACCAGAATGCGCGCGCCGGCCTTCAAGATGTCCGGCGTCTCGGGCGCATGCATCAGCCCTTCGATGGTGCAGTCCACCACGAATCCCGCCTGCTGCAGGGCGCTCACGACGGGCGCGAGCCGCTGGATCGCCTCGCTGGCGCCGGTCGAACGCACCGGCACGACCTGCCGGTTGCGCGGCGTCGGCACCACGATGTGGAACGGTTTTGCGCCCATGCGCAGCAGCGCCAGTTCGGCGATGTGGACGTTCAGCGCGCGCGACTGGGTCTCGGACAGAATTGCCGCGGTATCGCCCGGCTTCACGGCGCAGCGCTCGAAAATCTCGCAGAACGCGTCGATCCATTTCGCCTCGATGCGATCCGCCATACATCTCTCCCGCCGCCGCTGAATCCGGGCGGATCATAGGAGTGGCCATGTTCCATGAAAAGGAATATTTTTAATGTTAAAGGACACCGGCGAGCCCTGCGATGGCGCGGCGAAAATCAGCAACCGGCGGCAGCGCGGCGGCCTCGTCCGCGAGCGAAGGCTTCGCGCGGACTTACCTCGCCTATCTGCTGGCGCGCGCGAGCTTCAACGTCTCCAACGAATTTCACGCGATGCTGAAAACCTGGGACATGTCGGTGCCGGAATGGCGCGTGCTGGCTTGCCTGACCGACGCCGGAGGGCTGTCGGTCGGCGAGCTCGCGGCGATGGCGCTGATGAAACAGCCGCGGCTGACCAAGGTGCTGGATCGCATGGAGCGCGACGGCCTGCTCAGGCGCCGCGGCGCGGCCGGCGACCGGCGGCGGGTGGCGCTTCACCTCACGGCAAAGGGACGCGCGCGCGTCGCGCCGGTTCAGCGCGCCGCGAGCCGTCACGAATCTGAATTGCTGGCGCAATTCACCGCGGCGGAACGCGCGACCATCAAGCACGCGCTCGATTTGCTGATCGGGCGAGCGGGGACCGCGAAAACAACTTCGTCATAAAAGTCTTCACCCTCCCCTGGAGGGGAAGGGTGAAGCACACCAACCGCTACTGCAGCGGCGCGACGATCGGATTCTTGAATTGCGCGACGTCGAGCTTCTTCGGAAGCAGGCCGGCTTCCGTATAGGTATCGAGCATCTTCTGGATCGCCGGGAAATTCGGCGCGGCACCGGGGTCGCGTGCGAAATCGTTGCCCTTCAACAGATAGGTCTCCAGCACCGGGATCGGCGCCTTCATCACCTCGTTGACGACCTTCAGGGTTTCCTCGCGATTGGCCAAGGCCTTCTTCATGCCGATCGTGAGATCGCGCACGTAGTGCTTCGCGAGCTCCGGATTCTTGTCGACGAAATCCTTGCGGCAGGCATCGAGGATGTGAACGATGTCCGGCTGCTGCTGGGACAGCGAGAGCAGCTTTCGCGTTCCGCCCTTGGCCTCCATACGGGCCGCGAACGGCTGGTTCATGACGGCAGCATCGACACGGCCCGAACGCAAGGCTTCTTCCGACAGCGAAAAGCCGACCTCGACCAGCTTGATGTCTTTCTCGGGATCGACGCCGTTCTGCCGAAGCAGGATCGCCAGCGGCCCATAGATGCCGGAGCCGAGCGTATTGATCGACAGCGTCTTGCCCTTGAGATCGGCGATGGTCTTGATCGGCGAATCGTCCTTGACCGCCCAATAGACCGAGAAGCTGCCCGGCTTTTCGGAGACGTGCTGGGCGACGATATAGGCCTTGAGGTTGCCGTTGACCGCGCCCTGCGCCAGCGCGAGCGGCGATTGCGTCGCGCAATCCAGCGCGCCGGCGGCCAGCGCCTGCGTCATCGGCGCGGTGCCCTGAAACTGGACCCACTCGATCTTGTAGTCCTTGCCGATATCCGGAAATTCGGACGGCCGCTTCATCATCCAGTATTTGGATTCCTCGGCGGGAATGGTCCAGCCGACACGGATGGTCTGCTGGGCGAAGGCGGACGACGCGCCCGTCAACGCACACGCGGCGAGTCCCGCGACGATAACGGATTTCAAGGCGATCGACGTCATTCTAAATTTCCCCCGTATCCGGATTTTTGAAGAGCTGATCCGCAGAAAGCCCCATTGCCTCGATCTTTTCATGCCTCAAATTTGCACGCAAGTTGCTTTGTGATTGAGTATATAGTCGTGCATGCCGGATCCTCCGATGGATCGGCCGGGACCACCGTCATGAGATCGCTGCATCATGAACAATGACTTCTTTTCGGACCTCCTCGCCTCGATTTCCGAGCGCGGCCGGACCTTGCTCCGGCGCACGCCCTGGTCGGGCGGAGACAAACACGGCGCGGACGACATGGCCGCGCTCTGCGAGGAACTGCTGTCGGGCCGCGGCGAGGCCTCGGCCACCGCGCTGGCCCGCGAGGTTCTGGACGCCTATCGCGGCCTCGACGACGCCGGACGGGCGTCGTTCTTCGAGACGCTGGCGCGCAAATTCGGACCGGATCGCGACAAGGTCGAACGGGCCATCGAGATCTGGCGCGCCGGCGTGGGCGGCGCCGGCGGCGATCTGCACTTCGCGTCCGAACCGCTGCGGCAGGAATTGTTTCGCCGGTTGAACCGTGCTCCCGGCGCAACCCACGAACTCGTCACCATGCGTGAGCATCTGATCGACCTGCGCAAGGATCGCAAGGATCTCGGCACGGTGGATCGCGATCTCGAACATCTGCTGTCGTCATGGTTCAACCGGGGATTTCTCGTGTTGCGCAAGATCGACTGGTCGACGCCCGCCATAGTGCTGGAAAAGGTGATCCGCTACGAGGCGGTGCATCGCATCCACGACTGGGACGACCTGCGCCGCCGCATCGATCCGCTCGACCGCCGCTGCTATGCGTTCTTCCATCCCGCCCTGAACGACGAGCCGCTGATCTTCGTCGAGGTCGCGCTGACGGAAGCCATTCCGGGCGCGATCGCCCCGCTGCTCGCGGAGGATCGCCAGGCGGTGCCAATCGAGCGCGCGCGCACCGCCGTGTTCTATTCGATCTCGAACTGCCAGCGCGGGCTCGCCGGAATCTCCTTCGGCAATTTCCTCATCAAGCAGGTGGTCGAGGAATTGCGCCGCGACCTGCCCAGGCTCGACACTTTCGTCACGCTGTCGCCGGTGCCGGGCTTCATGACCTGGCTCAGGCGCGGCACCGACGTTCCCGTCTCGGATGAAGACCGCGCGGCGCTCGCCGACCTCGATCGGCCCGGCTGGTTCGAGGACGAGGAGCGATCGTCGAAGCTGCGCGCCGTACTCGAGCCGCTGGCTGCGTACTACTTCCTGAAAGCAAAGAACCCGCGCGGCAAGCCGGTGGACTCGGTGGCGCGCTTCCACCTCGGCAACGGCGCGCGGCTGGAGCGGATCAACTGGCTCGGCGACATCTCGGAAAAGGGCTTGAGCGAGTCCGCCGGCCTCATGGTCAACTATCTCTATCATCTCGACGACATCGAGAAGAACCACGAGGCCTATGCCAATGACGACGAGGTCGTGGCGTCGAACGCGGTGAAGAAGCTCCTGAAGACCGAGGGCCGACGGCTGCTGGACTTCGGATTGTCGTAGGGCGGCATATCCGACCCACGTCATGGCCGGGCCTATCCCGGCCATGACGCGCGTAAATCGTCTGTAGCGTTTTCGAGCGACGTGGATACCGGTTCGCGTCAGGAAAACGCGTCAAATCAAAATCAGAGAGCCCCGCTTCTGATTCCGGCAGAAGCGGAAAGGCTCTGGTCATCATTGAGAACAAGAATACCTGCTCTCAGTGAAAATCTCACACCTCCGGAAACCCTCGCAACAGATACGTCCGCAATCCGTGCAGCAGGCCGTTGAGGATCAGGCCGAGCAGCGAAATCGTGATCAGCGGCACGAACATGTCGACGGTCTGGAAGGTGCGCGCCGCCGCCACGAGAACATGACCGAGCCCGTCGCTCGAGGTGATCATCTCGGCGAGAAACACCACGATGCAGGAAATCACGAGCCCGATGCGGCAGCCGGTCAAGATCGACGGCAGCGCCGCGGGCAGCACGACCTTGAACAGAACCTGACTGCGCGGCGTGCCGGCGGCCATCGCCGACCAGATCAGCTTCTGCTCGACCATCGATGCGCCGTAGTAGGTCGACAGCAGGATCGGAAACAGCGCGTCGGCCGCAACCAGCGTGATCTTGGAGGCGTGGTCGAAGCCGAGCAGCAGCAGCATCGCCGGATACAACGCGACCTTCGGCAGCGGCGCCAGCACGCGCACCACCGGGCGAACCACCGCGTTGATGCCCGGACTGACCGCGGCGGCCAGCCCGATCGTGACGCCGAGACTGACGGCAATGCCGAATCCCGCGAACAGCCGGAATAATGTCGCTGCGATGTCCTGCAAGAATCCGGCCGTGACGAGCTGGTGCGCGAGCCGCGCAAACACCGAGCCCGGCGGCGGCAGCAGCGACACCGGCGCGTAGCCGAAGGTCACGAGGGACTGCCATAGCGCCATCACCAGCGCGATCGGTATGATTCCGAGGACGATGTCCTTTGAAACGGCCCTCGCGGTCATGAGAAACCCGCCCTCATGAGAAGCTCAACGGCATGTCGAATTGCGGCTCCGACCAGCGCACCAGCGAACCGCGCAACGTCTCAAACGCCGCGTCGAACACGATGCCCAGCGCACCGATGATGATGATCATGGCGAACACCGTGTCGTACTGCGCCATGTCGAGCGCGTTGAACAGGATGTTTCCGGCGCCGTTCTGCCGCGCGATCATCTCGCTCGTCACCATGGTAATCAGCGCAAGCACGAGGCCGGTGCGGCAGCCGGTGAGGATTTCCGGCAGGGCTGCGGGCAACACGATGCGGACCATGCGCTGCGGCGCCGACAATCCCATCGCGGCACCCGACCACAGCATCTTCTCCTCGACCGCCTTCCCGCCCTGAAAGCTGTGATAGACGATCGGAATGCTGACGCCGAGAAAGATCACCAGCGTCTTGGAGACGTCGCCGACGCCGAGCCACAGCATGATGACCGGCATCAACGCCGCCTTGGGCACGGGATAGACCACCATCAGCAGCGGGTTGAAGAACGACGCGACGGCGCGGCTGCGCCCCATCATCAGGCCGAGCGGAATCGAGACCAGCGCCGCCAGCACCAATCCGACGGTCATGCGGCGCAGCGAATCCAGAATGTTGAGCAGCGCCTCGCGATCGCCGAGAATCGACGGAATGGCGCGGATCGCGTCCAGCGCGGTCGGAAAGCTGTCGGTCTTCAGGACGAGCGCCGCGACCTGCCAGACGCACAGCAGGCCGAGACAGGCCAGCAGCGGCGACAGGCGCCGGCCAGGCAGGCTCCCGCTCATGGATGCAACTCGTCGTCGAGCACGTCGTCGATCAGCTTCTCGATGTCCACGACGTATTTCTGATAATGCGGATCGAGCAGCAGATCGGCGCGGCGGCGCGGGCGCGGCAGGTCGATCTCGACGACCTCCTTGATGCGGCCCGGCGAGCGCGTCATCACCACCACCTTGTCCGACAGGAACACCGCCTCGTCGACGGAATGGGTGACGAACAGCACCGTCTTGCGGTCGCGCTCCCAGATGTTGAGCAGATCGTTCTGCAGCCGGGTGCGCGTGTGCGCGTCGAGCGCGCCGAACGGCTCGTCCATCAGCAGCACTTCCGGACGATAGGCGAGCGTGCGCGCGATGGCGACACGCTGTTTCATGCCGCCGGAGAGTTCCTTCGGATAAAAGGTTTCATAGCCTTTCAGCCCGACCATCTCGATCAGGCGGCGGCTCTGCGCTTCCGCCTCGCCGCGCGTCACACCCTGCTGGCGCAATCCGTACATCACGTTGCCGAGCACGTTCTTCCAGGGAAACAGCGCGAACTCCTGAAACACCGGCCCGCGATCCGGTCCGGGTCCGGCGATCGCCCGGCCCTTGACCCTGGCAACGCCCGCGGTCGGCATGACGAAACCGCCGACGATGTACAGCAGGGTTGACTTGCCGCACCCGGACGGACCGAGAATGGATACGAACGCGCCGTCTTCGATGCTCAGCGAAATGTCCGACAGGGCAAGATGGCCGCGGCGTCCGGATGTCTCGAACATCTGCGACACGCGGTCGATCTCGATCATCGCAACCGGCTGCGCGTGCCCGGACGACGGCTCGGCCTGAACTCCCGGTCGCAACGGCACCACGCTCATCCAACACCTCTCCCCGCGCATCTATGGTGCCGATCGCACCGCGTTGCCGGACTGTACCTCGCCGCCGGTCTCAGCATAAGCGGAAACACCGATGCTTCAGGCTTGAACTTTGTGCGGACGGCGCGCTTTTTGGCTCCTTGCAGCCCGCCGCAATTCCGCCCCATGCTTTTTTAGCTGCCTTGAGTTTGCCTCAAGCCGCCAGCGCCTTCATTTCCTTGTACAGGTCGGCCTTCCCCTCGAAGCCGATGCCCGGCAATTCGGGCATGACGATGTGCCCGTTCTCGACGCGCACCCCATCCGGGAAGCCACCATAGGGCTGGAACAGATCGGGATAGCTTTCGTTGCCGCCGAGGCCGAGACCGGCCGCGATATTCAGCGACATCTGATGCCCGCCGTGCGGAATGCAGCGGCGCGGCGACCAGCCCGCGGTTTCCAGCACCTTGAGCGTGCGCTGATATTCGCAAAGCCCGTACGACAGCGCGCAATCGAACTGCAGCCAGTCGCGATCCGGCCGCATCCCGCCGTAGCGGATCAGGTTGCGGGCATCCTGATGGCTGAACAGGTTTTCGCCGGTCGCCATCGGCCCCGGATAGAACTCGGCGAGCGCGGCCTGCAACTGAAAATCAAGCGGATCGCCGGCCTCCTCGTACCAGAACAGCGGATAGTCCCGCAGCATCCTGGCGTAGGCGATCGCAGTCTCCAGATCGAACCGGCCGTTGGCATCGACCGCGAGTTGCGCCTGAGATCCGATCTCCTTCAGCACCGCCTCGACGCGCTCACGATCCTCCGCGACGGACGCACCGCCGATCTTCATCTTGACGACGTTGTAGCCGCGATCGAGATAGCCGCGCATTTCCGCGCGCAGCGCCGAATTGTCCTTGCCGGGATAGTAGTAGCCGCCCGCCGCATAGACGAACACGCGCGGATCGGCGGTTCGGCCATGGCGTTCCGCCAGCAAGCGGAACAGCGGTTTGCCCGCGATCTTGGCCACCGCGTCCCATACCGCCATGTCGATGGTGCCGACCGCGACCGAGCGCTCGCCGTGCCCGCCCGGCTTTTCGTTGGACATCAGCGCGGCCCAGACTTTATCCGGATCGAGATTGTCGCCGCTCTCGTCGAGAAGCGTTGCCGGGTCGGCCTCGGTGAGCCGCTTCGCGAAACGCTCGCGGATCAGACCGCCCTGCCCGTAGCGGCCGTTGGAATTGAAGCCGTAGCCCACCACCGGCTTGCCGTCGCGCACGGCGTCGGTGACGACGGCCACGAGACTCGACGTCATCTTGGTGAAGTCGATATAGGCGTTGCGGATCGGCGAGGAGATCGGCTTGGTGATCTCGCGCACGTCAATGATGCGGACGGACATGGCGTTCACCCCTTGGTCCGGAAATACGGCTCGACCGGCCCGCTGACCTTGATGGTCAGGGGATTGCCGTGACGATCCTTGGCATTGCCCGCGGAGACGCGCACCCATCCCTCGCTGACGCAATATTCCTCGACGTTGTTCTTCTCGACGCCCTTGAAGCGGATGCCGACATCGCGCGAAAGAATCTCTTCGTTGTAGTACGGGCTGCGCGGATCCGTGGACAAACGGTCGGGCAACTGGTCGTTCGTGGTTTCGTCGGTCAAAGCAGGGCCTCGATGTCTCGCGTGAGCGTCCTGGGATTGGCGGTCGGCGCATGGCGGGCAACGACGCTGCCCTTCCGATCCACCAGAAACTTGGTGAAATTCCACTTGATGGAATCGCCGAGCAATCCCGATTTCTCGCTCCTCAGATACTTGAAGAGCGGGTGCGCGTCACTGCCGTTGACGTCGATTTTTTCAAACATCGGAAACGTCACCTCGTATTTGGTGGCGCAGAACTGCTGGATATCGGCGGACGTGCCCGGTTCCTGACGCCCGAACTGGTTGCAGGGGAATCCGAGCACGGCAAACCCGCGCGGCTTCATCGTCCGGTACAAGTCCTCGAGATCCCGGTATTGCGGCGTGAACCCGCATGCGCTCGCGGTGTTCACGATCAGCAAGACCTGACCCTCGAACTGCTTCAAGGCGCACGGCTCGCCCGTGAGCGCGATCGCGGAAAAATCAAAGACACCCGCCACTGCAACCTCGCGATCAAACGCCGACGGGATCGACCGGCGACACCGGCGTGCCGCCCGCCTCGATCGCCTCGCCCGCGAGCAGGCAGAGATCCTCGCGATAGCGTCCCGAAACGATCTGAACCCCGACCGGAACGCGTCCGGCCAGTCCCGTCGAGACCGTCAATCCGGGCAATCCCATCAGGGGAATGCCGACCATCGGCATCTGTGCCCGCCACACCCGCGCGAACGAGGCATCGTCCTTGACATCGAGTTGGTCGGAAAACGGCAGTTCGCCGGATACCGGCATCAGCACGACCGCATAGGTCTCGAAGAACATCTGCCAGTCGCGGGTCAGCGTCGCTCGCCGGACCAGCGCCTGCGACAGCGCCGCGCTGTCGAACGGATGCACCTTGCCGCGGTTGCCGCGCAAACAGGCCAGCGCGCCGGGATCGCCTTCCCGCTCGGCGGCGGCGAGCATCGCTTCATAGCCGTCGCCGAGCCAGAGCCGAGTCTGAATGTCGGCGGCTTCCTTCAGCGGCGGCGTGTTGTCGATCTCCTCCACCGTCCAGCCCGCGCGCTCCAGCCGCTTGGCTGCGTCACGCAAGGCTGTCTTCACCTCGTCGACGACCTCCAGCCCGTCCGGGCTGATGCAGAGTGCGGCGCGCTTCGGCACCGGCGGTCCCTCGAGCGGCGCAGGCACCCACCAGGGATCGCGCGCGTCCGGCTGCGACATCGCGGCGAGCGCGATGCGAAGGTCGCCAACGGTTCGCGCCAGCGGCCCGGAGACGGCCGCGATCTGCGGGCATATCGTGCGTTCCGCTCCCGACGAATTCCAGGCAGCAATCCGGCCCAGCGTCGTCCGCAGGCCATGCACGCCGCAGGCGTAGGCCGGATAGCGGATCGACCCCGCGATATCCGTGCCGTGCGCAATGTGGCCGATGCCCGCCGCCAGCGACGAGGCCGCCCCGCCAGACGAGCCGCCGGGCGTGATCGCAGGATCGCGCGGATTTTTGGTGTGTCCATGCACCAGGTTCTTGGTGAACCAGCGATAGGAAAACGCCGGGGTGTTGGTACGACCGAGGATCACCGCGCCGGCCTTGCGCAGATTGTCGACCACGGGACTGTTGCTCTTTGCAATCAGGTCACGCTGCAAGGTGATGCCATTGGTATTGGCATAGCCGGCCTGATCGATGTTGACCTTGATCGTCACGGGAACGCCGGCGAGCGGACCGGGATCTTCCTTGCGGGCAAGCGCCGCATCGACCGCCGCCGCCTGAGCCAGCACGTCGTCGGGACGATGATCGACGACGGCATTGATCGACGGGTTGACTGCGTCAAGCCGGGCAAGCGCGGCCGTCGCGGCTTCCTTCGCCGAAACCTTGCGTGATTTGATGAGCGAGGCCAATTCCGCAGCCGGCAGACGCCAGATATCCATGAGCAACTCCCCGAGGTTGTTGCTTTGTAACCCCGTGAATATCGCATCGCCAGCCCGTTCAAGGGGCCGCGGCGGCCGCAACTTGCGACATCGGGAGCATGACCGTGCGGATCGCAGCCGTGACATGTGCCGGCGGCATCAGGCGACCATCGACCGTCGCACTGATCCACTGTGAGCCAATTAATGCCGCGTCGAGGACCGCTTGACCTGATCGAGGATCGCTTCGGTAAAAGGAAACTCGAGGACGATTTCACCGGAATCGTCGGTGACTTCCAGAACGGCGTTGAGAACACTGCGCTGTTCGCCGTCCGTCTTGAGAATTTCACGGATCGTCGTTCGAGCGGCGTGCCAGGCGTGATCCGCGTCGCGCAGCACTTCTCCCTCGGGATCGAGGATCAGTTCGTTGCCGATGCGGGTATTAAAAAAATATCGGGGCATGGAGGCGATCTTAGCCGTTGAACTTGAAACCTTCGCGCCGGCCGTTCTCACAAGTTCTTTATCGGACGTCCAGCACGCATTCTCCAGGGCCGCGCCGGACAAACCACTCTTTCGAGAGACACCTAACCACTTGCAAGCACTTGATAAGCCTCAGCGCCGAAGCGATATCGTGCTGCGACCCTCGCCATGCCGCAACGCAACATCAATTTTGGCGCGAAATATTTAGCTGGCGAACTTTCCGATCCGCAGTAACTTAAGCTCAGGACGGCATTCGTCCCCCATGAAGGAGAGCTGGAATGGCCTGGAAAGCACCGAAGATCGTCGAAGTGCCGGTCGGCATGGAAATCAACATGTATGCCTGCGCGGCACGCAAGTAAGCGTCGCTGCTGTTCTGCGTTTTTGACGGAGGCGGACCGCTCGCTGCTCCGATGATCCCAAGGGATCGTCGCAACGAGACGGGGTCGCCTCCGCAACGCGTTTGAAGACCCCGGAGACGAGTCATGCTGCGCGTCGTCGTTCTGGGAGCCGCAGCCGGAGGCGGCGTTCCGCAATGGAATTGCGGATGTCCGGTCTGCCATTCGGCGCGCCAACACCCGCGATTGCGGAGCACGCAAGCCTCGATCGCCGTCAGTGCCGACGACGAGCACTGGTTCCTGATCAACGCATCCCCCGACCTTCGCCAGCAACTGACCGCAACGCCACAGCTTCACCCGAAGCGCGGCCATCTGCGTCACAGCCCGATTGCGGGCGTGATCCTGACCAACAGCGAAATCGATGCCGTCGCAGGCCTGCTCTCGATGCGCGAGGGTTCACCTTTCACGCTCTACGCCCATCCCCGTGTGCTCACGACCCTGAAGCACAACAGCATCTTCAACGTGCTGGGGGATCATGTGACGCGCGAGCCGATCGAGATCGACGGGGCCTTCGAGCCGAAGTTGCGGAACGGCTCCGCCAGCGGCATCGAGATCCTGCCCTTCGCCGTGCCGGGCAAGGGCGCGTGGTATCTCGAGGGAACGGCCGAGGGCGGCGATGCCGAGGGCGATACGCTCGGATTACGCATCGCCGACAAGGTCACGGGCCGGCATTTCTTTTTCATCGCGGCCTGCGCGCGCGTGACGCCCGAGCTCGGCGCGCGGATCAAGGATGCCCCGCTGATATTCTTCGATGGAACGGTCTGGCGCGACGACGAACTGATCGCGGCCGGCCTCGGCACCAAGACCGGTCAGCGCATGGGCCACATTTCAATGTCCGGAGATGACGGAGCGATCGCCGCGCTTGCCGAACTCGGCATCGCGCGGAAGATTTTTCTGCACATCAACAATTCAAATCACGCCCTGCTCCCGGAATCGGCGGAGCGAAAAGCCATCGAACAGGCCGGCTGGCAAATCCCGGCCGATGGGACGGAGGTCACGTTGTGAGCACGGCATCGACCGCGGCAGCGATCAGCAAGGCGCCTTTGCATAGCGCCGAAGAACTCGAAGCGCGGCTGCGCCACATCGGCGCGACCCGATACCACAGCCTGCATCCGTTTCATCACCTGCTGCACGGCGGCAAGCTCAACAAGGGCCAGGTGCAGGCGTGGGCGCTGAACCGCTACTATTATCAGAGCACCATTCCCATCAAGGACGCCGTGGTGATCTCGCGGTTTCGCGACCGCGCGACGCGCATCGAGTGGCGTCATCGCATCGAGGACCACGATGGCGACATCGGCAGCGAAGGCGGTATCGAGCGCTGGCTGAAACTGACCGAGGGTCTCGGCCTCGATAGCGCCTATGTCGAATCCACGGAGGGCATCCTCCCGGCGACCCGCTTTGCGGTCGAGGCCTACGTGCATTTCTGCCGCGACCGGTCCCCGCTGGAAGCGATCGCGTCGTCACTCACAGAATTGTTCGCGCCGAACCTGCACGAGGAACGGATTTCCGGCATGCTGAAACACTATGATTTCGTCAATCCGGAGATCATGCGCTATTTCAGTACGCGCCTGAAACAGGCGCCGCGCGACGCCGATTTCGCGCTCACTTACGTCAGGGAACACGCCACCACGCCGGAACAGCGCGAGGCCGTCTGCAACGCCCTGATCTTCAAGACCAATGTGCTTTGGGTTCAACTCGACGCGCTGTATCATGCCTATGTCAGCGGACACATTCCGCCCGGCGCATTTGTTCCGGACACCGCTTGAGGCAAACTCATGGCCGCGCCGCGACCGCGCAACATCAGCGTCACCGAAGCCAGCCGTCCGATTCTGCCGCGGCACGCCAAGCTGCGCTTCGACGAAACGCGGCGGCGCTGGGTGATCCTGGCGCCGGAACGGGTGCTGGCGCCGGACGACATTGCGGTCGAAGTTCTTCAACTCTGCGACGGCGCACGCAACGTCGATGCGATCGTCGATGTGCTGGTGGCGAAATACGCCGCCGACCGGGCTGCCATCGCGGGCGATGTCATCGCCATGCTGCAGGATCTCGCCGACAAAGGCTTTCTGGTCGAGGCGCGGGAGACGAGCGCATGAGCCCGACACGGACCGACGCCGCGCGCGAGCCAGCCGATACCACGGATGGCTTGTCGATCCTTGAGTCCAGAAAATCCGCGGCCGGGACGTTTGGCATTCCGCTCGCCGTCCTGCTCGAGGTGACCCATCGCTGTCCGCTGCAATGCCCCTATTGCTCCAATCCGGTCGAACTGGAGCGCGCGGGCGGCGAACTCACCGCCGGCGAGTGGAAGACGGTGCTGACCGAACTCGCCGAAATCGGCGTGCTGCAAATTCATTTTTCCGGCGGCGAGCCGACCGCGCGCAAGGATATCGTGGAGCTGGTGCAGCACGCGAATGACGTCGGGCTCTACACCAACCTCATCACATCGGCCGTCCTTCTCTCGCACGACAAGCTCAGGGCGCTGGCTGACGCCGGGCTGTGCCATGTGCAGATCAGCTTTCAGGGCAACGAGCCCGTCATTGCCGACCGGGTGGCGGGTCGGAAGGATTCGCATCGGAAGAAGATCGAGGTCGCGCGCTGGACCCGCGAGCTTGACCTGCCCCTGACCGTCAACGCGGTCATGCACCGGCAGAACCTGCATCAGCTCTCCGACATCATTCAGATGGCGGTCGATCTCGATGCGGACCGGCTCGAGGTCGCCAACGTGCAGTACTACGGCTGGGCATTGAAGAACCGCGCGGCGCTGATGCCGACGCTCACACAGATCGAGGAGGCAGGCCGCATCGTCGAGGAAGCGCAGGAGCGTCTGAAAGGCATTCTGGCGATCGATTACGTGGCGCCGGACTATTATGCGTTGCGGCCGAAGAAATGCATGGGCGGCTGGGGCCGCCAGTTCTTCAATATCTCGCCGTCCGGCAAAATTCTGCCCTGCCATGCCGCGGAGACGATCACCGGCCTTGACTTCCTGTCGGTGCGCTCGAACCATTCGATCGCCTGGATCTGGCAGAATTCCGACGCCTTCAATCGCTATCGCGGCACCGGATGGATGCCCGAGCCATGCCGAAGTTGCGAATTCAACGAAGTGGATTTCGGCGGCTGCCGCTGCCAGGCCTTCGCGCTGACGGGCGATGCCGGCAACACCGATCCCGCCTGCACGCTGTCGCCGCTGCACGAGCAGATCTTCAAGACCGCGGAAACCGAAGCGAGCTTCGGCGGCGACCGCTTCGTCTACCGAAATTTTGCCGGCGGCACGCCGGAAGCGGGGAGCGGCGATGGCTCCTGACGCAGAGGTCCGAACATCCTCCCGTGCCGACCCTTACGCGCCCCTGACGAGCCAGCATCTCGCCGTCGGCGGCGGTCACGGCATCTACGTCGAGACCGTCGGTCGTGCCGGCGGCATCCCCGCAGTCTATCTGCATGGCGGTCCCGGCAGCGGCTGCCAGCCCGATCATCGCCGCCTGTTCGATCCCGAACGTTTTCACGCGGTGCTGTTCGACCAGCGCGGCGCGGGACGCAGCCGCCCGAAAGGCGGACGTGAGGCCAACACGCTGCCGCATCTGATCGCGGACATGGAAACGATCCGCGAGACGCTCGGTTTCGCGCGCTGGATGATCGTCGGCGGCTCGTGGGGCGCGACGCTGGCGCTCGCTTATGCGGAGGCGTATCCGGACCGAATCAGCGGCATCGTGCTGCGCGCGACGTTTCTCGGAACCCGCTCTGAACTGGAGACGGCCTTCCTCGGCACGCTGCCCCGGATCTATCCTGGTCTCCACGACGACTTCCTCAGCGTTCTGCCGGAGGCGGAGCGCGCGCAACCGCTCGACGCCTACTGGCGCCGCATCCTCGATCCCGACGCCGGCGTTCACGGCCCGGCCGCGCGCGCGTGGTACGAGACCGAGCGAACGTTGTCGGAGCACGCACCGGGACGCACGCGCATCGATCTCGACGCCATCAAGGAAACGCACCGGCCGATGCCTTCGACGCCGTTCATGGAAGCTCACTATTTTCAAAACAACTGCTTCATGACGCCGAACCGGCTGCTCGCGGATGCCGGCAGGCTGCGGGGAATTCCCGGCATCGTCATTCAGGGCCGCTACGATTTCCTGTGTCCGCCGTCGACCACGCACGCGCTCGCGGCCGCATGGCCCGACGCTGAAGTCCGGATCGTGGAAGGAGCCGGCCACTCGCTGTACGATCCCGGCATCAAGGATGCCGTGATGCTCGCGATCGAGAACCTCGCTTCAAAGATGACGGCTTAGGAGAAACCATCGATGCCGATGCCCGGGAAGGGAATGCTGCTCACGTCCATGGACATAGATGCTGCGGACGAGGCCGACTTCAACCGCTGGTACGACCGCGAACATCTCGCCGAACGGGTGGCGATCGAGGGCTTTGTCGAAGCGCGGCGTTACGTCGCGCAATCCGCGAGTCCCAAATATCTGAGCCTCTATTCCACCGAAACCTTCGAGGTGCTCGACAGCCCGGCCTATCGCACCGCGCTCGCAAGCCAGACCGATTGGTCCAAGGCCAATATCGCGCGCTTCCGCAACATGATCCGCTCGGTCGCGCGCATCACCGTCAGCCGCGGTCAGGGCCGCGGCGCGGCGCTCGGAATGGTTCGTATCCGGCCGGGCGCCGGACAAGCCGACGCGTTGCGCACGCGGCTGCGCGATCTGCTCGATCCGCAAATGCTCGACGGGGTGATCTCCATGCATCTGATCGAGGGCGATCCGGAATTATCGCGCCCGCTCGGCGTTCCCGATGCCGATATGGCGGGGGCCGGCGACTGGTTTGCCTTCATCGACGGGACCGACGTCGATGCCGTCGCGCGGGCCATGGCCGGCCGTTTCGACAAGGCGCTCGCGGATACGTCGTCGCGGACGGTTGCGAGCGGCACCTATCGCCTGATGTGGGATCTCGCCAAGCGCGACCTCTGATCCCGAACTTCTTGCAGCGCACATATTGCATCGCCGCATCATTGAGATGCAACGAACCTTCGTGCGCACACGAATGACATGGGGGTTCAACTAAAATTGGCTTTGTGGATATCTGGAATGGCTCTAATAAGTTAAGTCAATGATGCAATTTGAGAACAACAAGAGCGTCATTCCAAACGCTCGTTCGAGATCGAAAGGCCTCGCGGTTCTTCGCCCGCGTGGACGGGGTGGGAATGAAACCGACTGATATTGCGGCACCTGATTACTTCCACAAAGTCGTCGATTGCCAATGGGCCTGCCCGGCACACACGCCGGTTCCTGAATACATCCGGCTCATCGCGGAAGGGCGTTACAGCGACGCCTACATGATCAACTGGAAATCGAACGTGTTCCCGGGAATTCTCGGGCGCACATGCGATCGCCCATGCGAGCCGGCGTGCCGCCGCGGCCGCGTTGAGGAAAGTCCCGTCGCGATCTGCCGTCTGAAGCGCGTCGCGGCCGACTTCAAGGACGATGTCCAGCATCGCATGCCGCGCCCCGTCGCGAAAAACGGCAAGCGCATCGCGATCGTCGGCGGCGGCCCTGCTTCGCTTGCGGTCGCGCGCGACCTCGCCCCGCTCGGCTATCACTGCACGGTGTTCGATCAGGATCCGAAGGCCGGCGGCATGATGCGCACGCAGATTCCAAAATTCCGCCTGCCGGATTCGGTGGTCGACGAAGAAACCGATTACATCCTCAACCTCGGCGTCGAATTCAAAGGTGGCCATCGCATCGACAGTCTGAAGACGCTGCTCGCCGAGAACTACGACGCGATCTTCGTGGGCTCCGGCGCGCCGCGCGGCCGCGAACTCGACATTCCCGGCCGCAAGGAGGCGGCCAAGAATGTTCACATCGGCATCGAATGGCTGGCCTCGGTATCGTTCGGCCACACCGACAAGATCGGCAAGCGCGTGATCGTGCTCGGCGGCGGCAACACGGCGATGGATTGCTGCCGCACGGCGCGCCGCCTCGGCGGCGAAAGCGTCACGGTGGTCGTGCGTTCCGGCTTCGAGGAAATGAAGGCGTCGCCCTGGGAAAAGGAAGACGCCATGCATGAGGATATTCCGATCCTCAACTTCATGGTGCCGAAGTCCTTCATACACGATAACGGCAAGCTGACCGGCGTCGTCTTTGAGAAGGTCAAGGCGGAATACGACGCCAAGGGCCGCCGCAACCTGGTGCCGTCGGGCGAGCCGGACGAAACCATCGCCTGCGACGACGTGCTGGTCGCCGTCGGGCAGGAAAACGCCTTCCCATGGATCGAACGCGATATCGGCATCGAGTTCGACAAGTGGAACATGCCGAAGGTCGATGAGAAGACCTTCGTCTCGACCAATCCGAAGGTGTTTTTCGGCGGCGACGCCGCGTTCGGCCCGAAAAACATCATCTGGGCCGTCGCGCATGGCCATGATGCCGCGCTGTCGATCCACAAGCTGCTCTCCGGCGAGGACATCACCGAGCGCCCGCTTCCCGAAGTGCATGTCTCCAGCCAGAAGATGGGCATTCACGAGTGGAGCTATGACAACGACATCTCGGCCGACCCGCGCTTCAAGGTGCCGCACCGCGACAAGGCGATCGTGTTGCGCGACATCAAGACCGAAGTCGAACTCGGCTACGATCTCAAGCTGGCGCTGGGCGAAGCCGAACGCTGCCTGAACTGCGATGTGCAGACCGTATTCAACACACCGCTGTGCATCGAGTGCGACGCCTGCGTCGATATCTGTCCGATGGACTGCATCACCTTCACGCAAAACGGCGACGAGGACGATCTGCGCGAACGCCTCAAGGCGCCCTCGCCGCATCACGACCAGGCGCTCTACGTCTCAAGCGACCTCAAGACCGGGCGCGTGATGGTGAAGGACGAGGACGTTTGCCTCCATTGCGGCCTGTGCGCGGAGCGCTGCCCCACCGGGGCATGGGACATGCAGAAATATTTCATCGATATGACACACGCGGGTTCATCATGTCCGTCCAAAGTCCGATCAGCAGCGTAAACGACTTCGTTATCCGCTTCGCCAACGTCAACGGCTCGGGCTCGGCGAGTGCGAACGAACTGTTCGCGCGCGCGATCCTGCGCATGGGCGTGCCGGTGTCGCCCCGCAACATCTTCCCGTCGAACATTCAGGGCTTGCCGACATGGTATGAGGTTCGCGTCACCGAGGACAGCCACCTCGGCGCGCGCGGCGGCGTCGACATGATGGTGGCGATGAACCCGCAGACATGGGACAGGGACGTCGCCTCCATCGAGCCGGGCGGATATCTGTTCTACGATTCGACCAAGCCGCTGCCGGCGTCGAAATTCCGCGACGACATCACCGTGATCGGCGTGCCGCTCACCGCCATCACCAACTCGACCTACACCGATCCGCGCCAGCGCCAGCTCTTCAAGAACATCATCTATCTCGGCGCGCTGTCGGCGCTGCTCGACCTCGATCCCAAGGTGATCGAGCAACTGATCGGCGAGCAGTACAAGACCAAGGAAAAACTCCTCGCCTCCAACGTGCACGCGCTGCATCTCGGCCGCGACTGGGCGCTGCAAAACCTGAAATGCCCGATCACGTTGACGGTGAAGAAATCCGACAAGGTCGGCGACCGCATTTTCATGGAAGGCAACAGCGCCGCCGCGCTCGGCGCGGTCTATGGCGGCGCCACGGTCTGCGCGTGGTACCCTATCACGCCGTCGTCGTCGGTGGCGGACGCCTTCACGGCCCACTGCAAGAAGCTGCGCCACGATCCCGAGACCGGCAAGGCGAAATACGCCATCGTCCAGGGCGAGGATGAGCTGGCTTCCATCGGCATCGTGATCGGCGCGTCGTGGAACGGCGCGCGGGCCTTCACCGCGACCTCCGGCCCCGGCGTTTCGCTGATGACGGAATTCATCGGCCTGTCCTATTTCGCTGAAATTCCGGCGGTCATCATGAATGTGCAACGCGCAGGCCCCTCGACGGGCATGCCGACGCGCACCCAGCAGTGCGACGTGATCGCCTGCGCCTATGCCTCCCACGGCGACACCAAGCATGTGTTGCTGTTCCCCGAGGATCCGGCCGAGGCGTTCGAGTTTGCCGCTCACTCCTTCGATCTCGCCGAGCGGCTGCAGACCGTCATCTTCCTGATGCTCGATCTCGACATCGGCATGAACCATCGCCTGTGCCGCCCGCTGAAATGGGACGACAGCCGCGAATACGATCGCGGCAAGGTGATGACCGCGGAAATGCTCGACGATGGCCGCGACTTCGGCCGCTATCTCGATGTCGACGGCGACGGCATCCCGTTCCGCACCTACCCCGGCACCCACCCGACCAAGGGCTCGTTCTTCACCCGTGGCACCTCGCGCGACCGTTATGCGCGCTATTCGGAGGACGGCGCCGTTTACGCCGACAACATGCAGCGTCTGTTGCGCAAGTTCGAGACCGCGCAAGACCTCGTGCCACGGCCGTTGCAGGCCAATGCACAGAAGCCGACCAAATACGGCGTGATCTATTACGGCTCGACCTCGCCCGCGATGGACGAAGCCATCGATATCCTGGAGAAGCGCGGCCACCATCTCGACCGGCTGCGAGTCCGCGCCTTCCCGTTCCACTCCAGCGTCGCGAGCTTCATCGCCGACCATGATTTCGTCTACGTGGTCGAGCAGAACCGCGACGCACAGTTGCGTTCGCTGATCGTCAACGAGAACGGCATCGATCCGGTGCGGCTGGTGCCGATCCTGCATTACGACGGCACGCCGATCACCGCGCGCTACATCGCCGGCGCGATCGGCGACCATCAGGATCAACTCAAGGTCACGCCGCTGAAGAAGGTTAAGTCATGACCTATATCGCCAAGCCGAAATTCCAGCATCCGGGCCTGCCGAAGAACGACCTCGGCTACACGCACCGCGACTACGAGGGCAAGATTTCCACCCTCTGCGCGGGCTGCGGTCACGACTCCATCACGGCCTCGATCATCGAAGCGTGCTTCCACCTTTCCATCGAACCGCACCGGGTGGCGAAAATCTCCGGCATCGGCTGTTCGTCCAAGACGCCGGACTATTTCCTCGGCAACTCGCATGGCTTCAATTCGGTGCACGGGCGCATGCCGTCGGTGCTGACCGGCGCCAACCTCGCCAACCGCGATCTGATCTATCTCGGCGTCTCGGGCGACGGCGACTCGGCCTCGATCGGATTCGGTCAGTTCGCGCATTCGATCCGGCGCGGCGTCAACATGACCTACATCGTCGAGAACAACGGCGTCTATGGCCTGACCAAGGGCCAGTTCTCGGCCACCGCCGATCGCGGCTCCAAATCGAAGAAGGGCGTCATCAACGCCGACAGCGCCATCGATCTCGTCGCCATCGCGCTGCAACTCGGCGCCACCTTCGTGGCGCGCAGCTTCTCCGGCGACAAGACCCAGCTCGTTCCCATGATCGAGGCGGCCATCAAGCACAAGGGCGCGGCTTTCATCGACGTCATCAGCCCATGCATCGCCTTCAACAACCACGCCGGCTCGACCAAGAGTTTCGATTACGTGCGCGAGCACAACGATGCCGTGAACCGCCTCGACGTCATCACCGGGCGCGAACCGATCACGGTCGACTACGCGCCGGGGACGGTGCAGGTGGTCGAGCAGCACGACGGCACGCGGCTCGCGCTGCGCAAGCTCGACGCCGACTATGATGTGCACGACCGTCTCGCCGCGATGACGTTCCTGCAGAAGCACGCCGCCAGGGGGCAGGTCGTCACCGGGCTGCTGTATGTCGATGCGGAGTCCGAGGATCTGCACGACCGGCTCAACACGGTGGACGCGCCGCTCAATACCCTCGCCGCCAAGAACCTCTCTCCGGGCTCGGCGGCGCTGGACAAGATCAACGCCAGCCTGCGCTGAAAACATCGGACGAATCGCGCTGGCGGCTTTTCAGCCCGCATCTTGAAACGCCCGGGCCGGGATCAATATCCCGGCCTGGACGTTATTGCGACATCGATCCTCCATAGGCCGGGTCCGTCTCCTGCCCGCCGTGTTGACAAACCTCGGCGGCAGGCCGGAAAAAGGTTTCCGGACATCGTGCAGCCCTGAGAACGCAGAAAAACATCATGAATCCTGTCAAAAACCTCCAGAATCACGGCCTGGCCGTCTGGCTCGACTTTCTCGCACGCGGCTTCATCGCCAACGGGGAATTGAAGCATCTGGTCGAGCGCGACGGGGTGCGCGGGGTGACCTCCAATCCCTCGATCTTCGAGAAGGCGATCGGGAGTTCCGACGAATATGACGACGCCATTGCCAGGACGCTGAAAGACGGCGACCGATCGGTCACCGATCTCTACGAACAGCTCGCCATCGAGGACATCCAGCACGCCGCCGACGTGCTGCGTCCGGTCTATGACGACCTCGGCGGCAGAGACGGTTTCGTCAGTCTCGAGGTCTCGCCGTATCTCGCCAACGATACCAAGGGGACGATCGCCGAAGCGGAGCGGCTCTGGAAATCGGTCAACCGCAAGAACCTGATGATCAAGGTGCCGGCAACCCCGGAAGGCCTGCCGGCCATTCGCCACCTGATCGCGGAGGGCATCAGCGTCAACATCACGCTGCTGTTCTCGCAAAAGGTCTATGTCGAGGTCGCCGAGGCCTTCCTCTCCGGCCTTCAGCAATACGTTCGCAAGGGCGGCGATCCGTCTCACGTCGCGAGTGTCGCCAGCTTCTTCGTCAGCCGTATCGATACCGCCGTCGACAAGCAGCTCGACGACAAGATCGCGCGGGCCAACGATCCGGCGGAGAAGCAGCGTCTGACCGCGCTCAAGGGCAAGATCGCCATCGCCAACGCCAAGCTCGCCTATCAGGAATACAAGCGCCTGTTTGCCGGCGACGCCTGGACCAAACTGGAGGCGAAAGGCGCGAAACCGCAGCGGCTGCTGTGGGCCTCCACCGGCACCAAGAACAAGGACTACAGCGACGTTCTCTATATCGAGGAGTTGATCGGAAAAGACACGGTCAACACCGTCCCCCCGGCCACCCTTGACGCCTTCCGCGATCACGGCGAACTGCGCGACAGCCTCGAAGAGCACGTGGACGAGGCGCAGCAGGCGCTCGCCGGGTTGGCGGAAGCCGGTATTTCACTCGACGCCATTACCCGGCATCTCGTGACAGAGGGCGTGCAGTTATTCGCCGATGCCGCTGACAAGCTGCTCGGCGCCGTCGCACAAAAGCGGGCGAAGCTCCTTGGCTCGACCATCGGCCGGCAGACCCTGTCGCTCGACGCTGCTCTGGCCAGGTCCGTCGCCGCGAAGGCGGACGAGTGGCGAACCGCCGGAACCATCCGCAAGCTGTGGCAGCACGACAAATCCGTGTGGACCGGCGCGGACGAAAACAAATGGCTTGGCTGGCTCACAAGCCCCGCCGCCGAATTCGACCGGGCCGCCGACTACGAAGACTATGCACGCCGGGTCAAGGGACAGGCCTTCACCGACGCGGTCGTTCTCGGCATGGGCGGATCCAGCCTCGGTCCCGAAGTGCTCGCCAAAACCTTTGCGAAAAAGGCGGGATTCCCGAAATTGCACGTGCTTGATTCGACCGATCCCGCACAAATCCGCGCACTCGAAGCCGCGATCGACATCGCCCGAACGGTCTTCATCGTGTCGAGCAAGTCCGGCGGCACCACCGAGCCGAACGCACTGAAAGACTATTTCCATTCGCGTGTTTCAAAAGCCGTCGGCGCCGCCAAAACCGGCCATCGTTTCATCGCGGTCACCGATCCCGGCTCCTCGCTCGACAAGGCCGCCGCGAAACTCGGCTATGCGCGCACCTTTCACGGCGATCCCGCGATCGGCGGACGTTACTCGGTGCTCTCGCCGTTCGGCCTCGTCCCTGCGGCGACTGCGGGGATCGATGTCACCGCGCTTCTCGCGAGCGCTCTTGCGATGGTGCGGTCCTGCGGCGCAGACGTGCCGCCTGCCGACAATCCCGCAATCCAGCTCGGGCTCGCCATGGGCCTCGCCGGTCGCGAAGGCCGCGACAAGGTCACGATTTTCGCGTCCCGCAAGATCGCCGATTTCGGCGCTTGGGCCGAACAACTCATCGCCGAATCCACCGGCAAGCACGGCAAGGGCTTGATTCCGATCGACGGTGAACCGCTCGGTGACGCAAGCCTCTACGGCAACGACCGCTTCTTCATCGACGTCCGGGTCGCCGGCGACGATGATGCCGCCCAGGATGAGAAGCTGCGGGCGCTGGAGAACGCCGGCCAGCCGGTGGTCCGCATCGTCCTGAACTCGATCGATCGGATCGGTCAGGAATTCTTCCGCTTCGAGATGGCGACGGCGGTGGCCGGCGCGATCCTCGGCATCAATCCGTTCGATCAGCCCGACGTTGAAGCCGCCAAAGTCAAGACGCGCGAACTGACCGCCGCATTTGAAAAAGCCGGCAGTCTTCCGGCCGAAAAGCCCGCCGTCTCGACGGCCGAAGCCGATATCTATACCGACGCGGGCAATGCGGATGCCCTGCGCAAGGCAGGCGCCGACGGCGACCTCGCCTCATGGCTCAAGGCGCACCTTTCGCGTACGGAGGCCGGAGACTACGTCGCGCTCCTTGCCTATATCGCGCGCGACGACGCGAACATCGACATCCTGCAACGGACGCGGCTTGCCATTCGCGACCGGAAAAAGGTTGCCACCTGCGCCGAATTCGGCCCGCGTTTCCTGCACTCCACGGGACAGGCCTACAAGGGCGGCCCGGACAGCGGGGTATTTCTTCAGATCACGGCCGACGATGCACGGGATCTGAAAATTCCCGGCCAGAAAGCCTCTTTCGGCGTCATCAAGGCGGCACAGGCGCGCGGCGATTTCGACGTGCTCACGGAGCGCGGGCGACGAGCGCTGCGGGTGCATCTCAAGGGCGACCTGAAGTCGGGCCTGGCAAGGCTGGGCGAGGCGGTCGCGCGCGCCCTGAACTGATCCCGGCCCGTGCCTTCAAGTCGCGAGGGCCGGTTCAGCACGTTGGCGCGGGTTCACGCAAACGCGATGACGCGCCGGGAACGAATGTTTCCTCGGCGCGTAGGTCCGATATCTTGTCTGCTCTCCAGATTATCGCGATGCCGTTCCGACGGCGTCCGGAACTCCCTGAAAAGACCTCGAGGCGGCGTTGCGCCACATGCTGAAACATATGCATCATGAGCTCGCGGACAGCGCGCAGAATGTCCATCCCGCTCGCCTGTGCATGGACGGAGGATTCGACGAATGCAGATAGGCATGATTGGCCTGGGACGAATGGGGGCCAACATCGTTCGCCGCCTGATGAAAAAGGGAGGCCATCAGGCCGTCGCATACGACAAAAGCGAAAAGGCGATCGTCGAGATCGCCGGCGATGGCGCGACGGCAGCCAGTAGTCTTGAAGATCTCGTTCAGAAGCTCGAACGGCCTCGCGCGATCTGGATCATGCTGCCCGCAGGCAAGATCACCGAATCCACCGTCGCGACGCTCGCCGGGCTTCTCGATCGGGATGATGTCATCATCGATGGCGGCAACACTTTCTGGCAGGACGACATTCGCCGCGCCAAGGCGCTGCGCGACAAGGGCATCCACTATGTGGACGTCGGGACCAGTGGCGGCGTCTGGGGCCTCGAGCGCGGCTATTGCATGATGATCGGCGGCGACAGGGCCGTTGTCGAACGGCTCAATCCGATTTTTGCGGCAATGGCGCCGGGCCGCGGCGACATTCCGCGGACACCAAGCCGGGACGGCCGTGACCCGCGCGTCGAGCAGGGTTATCTCCACGCCGGTCCCGTCGGAGCCGGACACTTCGTCAAGATGGTCCACAACGGTATCGAGTACGGTCTGATGCAGGCTTATGCGGAAGGCTTCGACATCCTCAAGAATGCGAACATCGAGGCGTTGCCGGAAGAGCATCGCTTCAAGCTCGATCTTGCCGACATCGCGGAGGTCTGGCGGCGCGGCAGCGTCATTCCCTCCTGGCTGCTCGATCTCACGGCATCCGCGCTCGCCCGCAGCGATACGCTCGACGCCTATTCGGGATTCGTCGAGGATTCCGGCGAGGGGCGCTGGACCATCAATGCCGCGATCGATGAAGCGGTCCCGGCCGAAGTTCTGACGGCAGCCTTGTTCGCGCGATTCCGCTCGCGGCAAGAGCACACCTTCGCGGAAAAAATCCTGTCCGCGATGCGCGAGGGGTTTGGCGGCCACAAGGAGCCGGGAGAGGCTGATTCCGCCGCGATAGGCGCAAAGCCAAGGACCGCAAGCTGATGGCAGAACCGGGCCGGAACCAGACCCCGCCTCGGCCGGAGCCCTGCTGCTTCGTCATCTTTGGCGTCACCGGCGATCTCACCCATCGCCTCGTCATTCCCGCGCTTTATAACCTCGCGGAAGCCGGCCTGCTGCCGGAGCAATTTTGCATCCTCGGCATCGTGCGCAAGGCAATGTCGGAAGACGACCTCCGGCGAAGCCTGATGGAGGGCTTGAACAAGCATGCCACCCAGACCGTCAAAAAGGAGGTCGCGGCAAAGCTGCTCAGTTGTCTGACCTGTCTGGAAGCCGATCCATCCGATCCGGCGTCCTTCGACCGATTGAACAAGAGTTTTGCAAAACTGGAGACCCACAAGGGCACCTGCGGCAATCGCCTGTTCTATCTCGCGACCCCGCCGACCGCCTTCGCGCCGATCGCCGAGCAGCTCGGCCGCGTTGGTTTGTTGCACGAGGACAGGGGCGCGTGGCGACGCCTCGTGGTCGAAAAGCCATTCGGAACCGACCTTTCGTCCGCCAGAGTCCTGAACGGCGAACTGCTCAAGATCGCCGATGAGCATCAGATTTACCGGATCGATCACTATCTCGGCAAGGAAACCGTCCAGAACATTCTCGTCCTTCGATTTGCCAACGGCATGTTCGAGCCGATCTGGAATCGAAATCACATCGACCATATCCAGATCACCGTCGACGAAAAGCTCGCGGTCGGTCATCGCGGCAAGTTCTACGACGCAACCGGCGCGCTGCGTGACATGGTGCCCAATCATCTGTTCCAGTTGCTGTCGCTGGTGACGATGGAGCCGCCGGCACGCTTCGATGCCCATGCCGTGCGGTCGGAGAAGGCGGAGGTTCTTGCCGCGATTCAGGTGCAGACCCCCGAGGAAGCGCTGAAGAATTCGGTGCGGGGCCAATATCGTGCGGGAAAGGCCGGCGACGAGACGATCGGCGACTATCGCAAGACGGATGACGTCAAAGCCGACAGCACCACCGAAACCTACGCCGCGCTCAAATTCACCATCGACAACTGGCGATGGGCGGGCGTTCCCTTCTATCTGCGCACCGGCAAGGCGCTCGGCCTCAAGCGCACCGAGGTGGCGATCAAGTTCAAACAGGCGCCGTTCGCCATGTTTCGCGACACGCCGGTGGACCGGCTGTCGCAAAACTATCTCGTCATCGGTATCGAGCCGACCGAAGGCATCACGCTGCAATTCAATACCAAGGTGCCCGGCCCCGCCGTCGCGATCGACGGCGTCGAGATGAAATTCCGATACAAGGATTATTTCAAGACCGCGCCGAGCACGGGTTACGAAACGCTGATCTACGACTGCATGATCGGCGACAACATCCTGTTCCAGCGCGCCGACGGCGTGGAAGCCGGCTGGCAAGCGGTGCAGCCGTTCCTCGACGCATGGGCGAAAGCTGGCGCCGAGGGACTGGTGAGCTATACGGCCGGCAGCGAGGGGCCCGTCGAGGCCGACGATCTGCTGGCGCGCGATGGCCGTCATTGGCGCAAGCTGACATGACGCCGCGCGATGCCGCCGGCCGCACGTTCGAGGTGCTTCCGGATGCGCCGGCCGTCGCGGTCGCGGCAGCCGAACGCCTGATATCCCGGATCGCGGCGAATGCCGGCCGTCCAGCGATATGCCTGACCGGCGGCTCAGGCCCGAAAGCACTCTATGCGCTCCTGGGGCGTTCCGACTATCATGCACGCATCCCTTGGGATCGCGTCCACTGGTTTATCGGAGACGAGCGTTTCGTGAGCGAAGACGATCGGCGAAACAACATGGCCATGGCGCGGGGCATTTTCCTCGACCGCTGCGCGCCGCCGGGCAATATCCATCCTATTCCCACAAACGCTCCGGACCCGGATGCCGCGGCGCGACTTTATGAGCGGGAGCTCCAGGCCTTCCACGGCGCAAATCATCTGGACGCGGCGAAGCCGCTGTTCGACGTCGTGCTGATGGGGCTCGGCCCCGACGGGCATACGGCCTCGCTGTTTCCGGGAGCCGACGCATTGAACGAAGCGAAGCGGTGGGTCGTCGGCGTCGATCACGCAAACGTCGAACCGTTCGTACCCCGCGTTACCGCGACCTTTCCCGCGCTGGCGTCATCGCGCGAAATGCTGTTTCTCGCCTGCGGGGAAGCCAAGCACGACATTCTGTCCAGGATCATGGCGGGCGCCGATTTGCCAGCCGCGCGTGCGCGGTCGAACGGCGCCACGATCTGGCTGACCGACGGCGCGGCCGCGGGGCGGCCCGCATGAGTTCGGGGCATTCCGCCTTCCGCGCCCTGATTCTCATGGGCGTCTCCGGATCGGGCAAAAGCACCGTCGCCGGCGCACTGGGGCAGAAGCTCGGATGGATCGTGGAGGATGCCGATCGGTTTCATCCGGAGAGCAACGTCGAGAAAATGAGCGCTGGCATTCCACTGACCGACTCCGACCGGTGGCCGTGGCTGCGCGCCATCGCCGCCGAAATCGAACGCAAACGATCGGCGGGCACGAGTGTCATCGTCGCCTGCTCCGCGCTGAAGCGCGTGTATCGGGATATCCTCGTGAACGGACACGAAGATACCCGCATCGTCTATCTGCGCGGCGACAAGGAATTGATCGCGGGCCGCCTCAACGCCCGCAGGAACCATTTCATGCCGCCGGGGCTGCTCGACAGCCAGTTCAGAACGCTGGAAGAGCCGGCGGCGGACGAACATCCCCTCGTCGTCGGCATCGACGCGACGGTGGACGGGATCGCCGATCGCATCGTGACCTTGCTCGACCGGGATCGAAGGACCGCATGACCCGCATTGCCCTCGTCATTTCCGATGTCGATGGCAGTCTCGTCACGCATGACAAGCGCCTGACCGATGCGGCGATCAAGGCCGTCGAGGATCTCGCCGGCAGGAACATCGGCTTCACCGCCGCCTGCAGCCGCCCGGCTTTCTGCATGCGCATGCGGATCGAACCGCTCCGCCTGCGGCTCCCGTTCGGTGGCTTCGACGGCGGCCTGATCGTCGACCCCACCCTCCACGTGCTGGAGAAGCACGTCATTGGATGGCGCCGGACGAATATCGAAACGGCATCGGGGCGCTTACAGTCATCCCCATGATAAATTGTTGCCGCCCGGCCTCTCTACTCTTCACGATTGTCCCTGCCGGCCGATTTTCCCCTCTCTGAGCGTGTTTCGGGTGATCTTCCCGGATTCCGTCTTTGGCAGATTATCAAGCACACGAATATCAGTGGGACATTTGCAGGCCGCCAATCGCTCGCGACAAAAGCGTGAGAGCTCGGCGACGTCGATCGAGATGCCGGGTTGAGCTGAAACAAAGGCCACAACCGTCTCGCCGCGATACGGGTGGTCAGTGCCGATGACCGCCGCCTCGCCCCCCCCCCCGGAAAAGCGTAGATCACATCTTCTACTTCGCGCGGCCAGACCTTGAAGCCGGAGGCAGAAATCATGTCCTTCTTGCGATCCACGAGATAGAACCAACCATCTTCATCGAAGAACCCGACATCACCGGTATGCAGCCAACCATTCGTCAGGACTTCATCGGTTTCTGCGGGCTTTCCCCAATATCCCGTCATCACGCCGGGGCCGCGCACGACCACCTCGCCATGCTCGCGTGGCCCTAACGGGTTACGCTCGTCATCGAGCACGATCGCGTCGGCGTTCGGTGTCGGCTTGCCGATGGACAGAGCTCCCGTTTTCGAATCGACGGGAATTCGACCTTCGTTGGGTGCAAGATGGCTCGCGGATGTCAGCTCGGTCATTCCATACGACGTCCGAATCTTTCGTCCGAACTTCTCGGAAAATGCATTTATGACCGCGGGCGCAATCGGGGCGCCACCCGAATAGATATGTACGAAGCTTTCAAAATGGTGGCTTGTCGCACCAGGTTGATTCATCAGCGCAATATACGCGGTGATTGCACCGATGATGAACGTAGGCTTCCATTCAAGGAAAGCATCAAGAGCAACCTGCGGCTGGAAGCGGTAGGTCAGCACTATCGCCGCACTCGCGGCAAAGGCAGCAATCATCTGGATTTCAAAACCAGTAATGTGGAACAGCGGCGCAACACCGAAGATGCGTGACGCGCCGCCCAGTTCAAAATGATTGCGACAGATCAACGCCGCCGTCACCAGATTGCGATGCGTGAGCATGGCTCCTTTGGGAACGCCCGTAGTTCCCGACGTGTACAGCAGCAGACCAATGTCATCGGCTGAAATGACCGGAGCCGGCCGCTTCAGTACGACGTAAACGGCGGAAACACGGTTTCCTACGACCAATCCACGACAAAAAGAAGACGGTTTGCTGTCCACCAACCTAAAGATTCGTTGTTCTGTAACGTCCTCGATCAGCTCAAATCTGATTGTAAAGATACGGATCGTCCCGAATAGCCGAAACTCAACACCCTGCGTGCCAACGCAGTAGTCGTAGAGATGCGAGAGACCAAACCGAAAGAAATAGAAAGTCAGACCTCCTGTAGCCGCCAACCAAACGAGTATTTGGACCAATTTCATGAGACTGGCCGACAGAGGACATGGGAAAATCACGCCCTCCGCTTTTGCAGCGACATCTATCTACGCAGCGCAAAGTCAATTTGGCCAACTACACCAACAAGCTCATCCCATTCGGCCAATCCCAATATACCTTTTTCCTTGTCGAGCACTGCCTTAAGCGCAATTCGAGATTCACCGAGAAATTCGGTGCTCAGCCCTGTGCCTTGCCTCGCCGCAAAGCGAACGGACTCAGCAAGCTGCGGCGCCCCTTGAGCAGCCAGCAGGTTGCTTAACGACAACAGATAGTTGTAGAGGTCAATGTGACTGTTAAGTTTCTTGATCATGGATATGGCATTGCGAAGTTGAGATTTCCGACTCCGCCGGTAGATGTCACGATTTGAATTCCGCCTCCAGCGTTAGACCCAAGAGCAGCGGCCTCATTGGTAATCACACTTGCTCCCGGATTTAACGTGCCGCTTAGTATGAAATTCGGCGCACCACCTGGCACCCCCATCTGGCTAGTGTGGTGGTTCAGAAGTCCGCCACACTAGATCATAGCGCCTCGGGGGTGTTGCGAGTGTTTCCTGCTGCGCCCGGCGAATAGGTGGCGCAAATTGACCGCAACACCGCGTCTCGCGCATCGCTCTGCAAAGTCGCCCGCATCTGCGGCGCACGCCTGGTGATCAATAAATCTCTAAACGACTCGCTGCATCGCGGATCGAGTCCAAATTTTACAAACCGGTCCCGCCGCAAAGCCGAAACGTTCGTAATCAGCGCGCTGCACATTTGCGCGCCGATTTAGGCCGGTAATCCGGCCCAGCCAAGCTCGCCAACCATTGCGGACGCAGGCCCCCGGGGGTCCGCTTCGTTTCATTTCTCCTTGAATATTACATATCCATATGTAATATATTATCTCTATTTGGTAAGATATCATGCTCATAAGAGCCTGATATAAATAATAAATTTTTCAGAGGAAAATGCCCCTTGAACTGGGATTTCTCACTTCCGGAGACTCAGCCGCGCTCCGCGCTCGCGCATCCGGCGGGTGCAGAGCACCATACGTGCGAGATCAGCACTTCAATGTCGCTGTCGCGGAGTTGCGGAAATGTCCGCGCGGACATCCGCGAACAGATCGTAATCCCAATCGCCAAAAGGCGCGGGAGGTCGTCGGGACAAACTAATCCGGATCATCCTGTTGGACGAGAAGACCATGGCGCTCTTGCTGGCGCGCGATCCGAAGGGACCAAGTGCAGAACCGGAAGGAGAGCTTCACTCGTCTCGTCCAGGCCCCGACGAGCGCGAGACCGCTCATATTAATGACTGTTCGTTCGTACGGCGTTGTGGCGCACGACACCAGTGGAGAGAAACATGGAAAGAAGTAGTTACCACCAGCTTGACTACCCAGCGGCTAAGAGCGGCGCATCGTCGACCGGTCGGTCGACAGGTCCGGCGACGATGCGCCGCATTGGGTTCGCCAGCTTCGTCGGGACCGTCATCGAGTTCTATGACTTCATGATCTACGGAACTGCCGCGGCCGTCGTCTTTCCCCGGCTGTTTTTTCCCGTGTTAGGGGAACGCGCTGCCGTCACTGCGTCGTTTGCAACTCTCGGTGTTGCGTTCTTCGCGAGGCCCCTTGGCGCAGTGGTATTCGGTCATTTCGGTGACCTGCTCGGCCGTAAGGGAACATTGGTTTCCACGCTGCTTCTAATGGGGATCGCCACCGTCCTGGTCGGCCTTTTGCCTACGGCTGCTCAGATCGGGGTTCTTGCTCCCCTTCTGCTCGTTGCTCTGCGAATCCTGCAGGGGATTGCGGCCGGCGGTGAATGGGTTGGCGCGGTGCTGTTCGGCTCTGAACATGCCCCTGCCGCGCGGCGTGGGTTCTGGGCATCGATGCCCGCCCTGGGCGGAGGAGCTGCACTGTTCCTTGCAAACGTCACTTTCATGCTCACAGGGATCGGCATGAGCGAAGATGAGTTCCTCCGCTACGGGTGGCGCATTCCTTTCCTGCTCAGCATCGTGCTCATCGTCATTGGCCTATTCATTCGGCTCAGTCTCGAAGAAACGCCCGCATTTGAACAACGCAAGAGTGATTCGATCAGGCGGGTGCCGTTCATCGACGCTTTCCGCAGCCAACCGAAACAGGTAGCACTTGCAGCTGGAGCACTCCTGATAAGCTTCACTCTCGGCTATATCGGATCCGCTTTTCTCACGAACTATGGCCGGACCGCTCTTGGCCTTTCGCGCACGTACGTGCTCGCTGTCGGCGCGATGGCGGGATTGGTCTGGGCTGCATCCTGCGTTTTTGCAGGGTCTCTATCGGACAGGGTCGGACGTCGTCGCGTTATCTTTGTCGCCGCGGTTGTCGGATCTATCTGGTCGGTCTTGCTCTTCCCTATAATCGAGACTCAATCTGAAGCAGCTTTTGGATTAGCGGTTGCGGTTACCTTCGTTATATCCGGTTTCACGCTAGGGCCCGTCGGGGCTCTTCTCACCGAACTGTTCCACACCAGACTCCGTTATACGGCTGCGGGTGTCAGTTACAACATTGCCGCCGCAATTGGTGGTGCAATCCCTCCCATTGTCGCGACCCCAATCATCGCTGCGGCTGGGAGCCTGGCCTTTGGAACTCTTATGGCTGGGGTGTGCCTGATTAGTGCAGTGTCCGTGTGGGCGCTAGACGAAACGTCTGGGCAGAGCATCATCTGACGTGGGTTCGACACCGCACGCTGGGCGCGATACCGAAGCGATTGAGCGAGGTGAGGCGCCCAGATCCCACGTTAAAAAGGCCAACAGCTTCACCTGCTGTTACCCTGACGCGCGATCAGCCGCCCTGCCCTCAGAGACTAGGACAATGAGCAAAAAAAACGCGCTGGCCGTAGCGCGCCGGCAGCATCGACGTGGCGGCCGACCCTGCAACCTCACAGTTTGCGCAGAAGCAAGGTCGGCTATCTGGAATCTGAACCAACTGTAGGTCTGTAGGACAATACGTGGAATCCTGGCAGAGGAAATTAGGAATAATGCGCAACGATCGCATCTCGGTTCTCGACGAAATCGTCGATGCAACCATTCACTCCACGATCATCAATCAAGCTGATGAGCGGCCGAATTCGGTGGCCATCAGTTCCTTCGCAGACCAATTGACATTTATTGAACTCGTCGCCGCATCCGAAAAATTCGCACAGGTCTTGATTGAGCGTGGCATTGGGAAATCTGATCGCGTTGCCGTGTGGGTTCCCAACAGCACGACTTGGGCAGTCGTGCAAAATGCGATCTCTCTTGTGGGCGCCGAGTGCGTACTGGTCAGTACCCGAGCCACGGTCACAGAAGCAAAGTACATTGTCGAGCACTCCGAGGCAGTGGCAATCATTGCGGTGGAATCGTTTCTGCAGCGCAGGTACGCGCATGAAGCAGCAACAATCCTTGCGGACCTCGGGCGGAGCAACGGAGCGGTGATCGGCGTCGGAATGACAACGTCTCAACTGCCCGCGCCGAAAGGACAGCACAGTCTCTCCGGCGCGGCGCCGGACCAGGCTGCAGCCTGGTTGTACACGAGTGGGACAACGGGAACCCCCAAAGCAACCGCGATCACCCAGAGGGTATGGGTCAACAACGCTCGCTTAACTGCATCCAGAGTTGGCATTACCGGAGATGACCGGATCTACTCAGCATGTCCGATGTTCTTTGCCTTCGGTTCTATGACGGCAATGATGGGCGCGTTCACGACTGGGGCTTCCTTCTACACCTCCCCGACGTTCAACGTCGGCGAGGCAACAACCGGGCTGGAACGGTGTCGCGCCAGTTGGTTCATCGGCGTACCCACCATGTGGATCGACCTCGTCGCCACGGTCCAACGTGGTCAATTGCGCGACCTTCGTGGTGGAATCTCGGGCGGCGCGCCGATCCCCGCTGCCGTCATCGAGCAGCTGCTTGATCCTGCAGGCTGGGCGCTCAACATGACCACGCTCTACGGCATGACGGAGGCGCCAGGGATCAGCGTCATTGCTGATAGTGATCCATTCGAAAAACGAATCACCACTGTTGGTCGCCCAGGACCTCACATCGAGGTCCGAATTGTCGACGAGTCCGGCGCAGATGTGCAGACAGGTACGGTGGGGCAAATCGTTACACGCGGCTATCACACCACAAGCGGATACCTTCGAAATGCTGAGGCGACACGTCAACTCTTCCGCGACGGGTGGTTGCAAACTGGTGATCTTGGGGAGATGGACGAGGACGGCTACCTCTGCATTCGCGGTCGGATCACCGACATGATGTTGGTTGGCGGATCGAACGTCTATGCGAAGGAAGTGGAAGACGTCATCCAGCGCATCCGGGGGGTGACCCGCGTCGCAGTCGTTGGCAAGCCGCACGAGCGACTCGGTGAGATCCCAATTGCGTGGATTCAGCCATCGGATGGAGTAACCCTCGACCGCGCGGAGATCACAGCACAGTGTCGAAGTAGCCTCGCCGCACACAAAGTTCCTCGGGAAATCTACTTCACTGCAGACATGCCACTCACGGGCAGCGGGAAGATCAGGAAGTCCGAGCTGGGCCTGGCTAGCACCGAACACATTGGCACAGGCAAAATTTAAGAATGGCCGCTGGCCTACAGTGGGTTGCTTTTAGGCGAGCCAGAAAATGGCAGGAGCGAGGTTCACTCTATGAAAAGTGATTCGACGGGAGTTTTGGCCGGAGTCCGTGTGCTCGAGTTGGGCGGTATCGGCCCGGTGCTCTTCGCGGGAATGCTGCTGGCCGACCATGGGGCCGATGTCATCAGGATCGACCGAGTCGAGGAGCACGGCCAAGTACCGCCACACCCTGTCCTGTACCGACGACGACGCTCGATCACACTCGACTTGAAAGACCCAGACGCGACTAGCGATGTCTTCGATATTGTGGAAAAGGTCGACGCAGTAATTGAGGGTTTTCGCCCTGGCGTGGCTGAACGCCTCGGCGTAGGCCCGGATCTTTGCGTCACTCGCAATCCAAGGATTGTATACGGACGGATGACCGGTTGGGGGCAGTATGGGCCGCTCGCCCAGGCCGCCGGCCACGACATCAACTATCTCTCGATCGCAGGCGCCTTGGGCGCTATGGGACAGCGCGACAGCCACCCACCTACCCCGCTCAACCTGATCGCAGATATGGGGGGAGGCGGGATGATGCTTGCGTTCGGCGTGGTGTCGGGAATTTTGAAGGCTCGGCAAACAGGTCGAGGCGACATCATCGACGCAGCCATGACCGAGGGCACCGCCCTGCAGATGGCCACCATTTACGGCTGGCTCGGCACGGGCAAATGGCTCGACGAGCGCGAATCAAACCTTCTTGACGGTGCGGCCCCCTATTACAGGACCTACCGCACGGCAGACGGCTACTTTATGGCAGTTGGCGCGATCGAACCACAGTTCTATCAAGCACTGCTGGTTGGACTTGGGTTGACAAACGACCCGCTTCTGCAAAACCAGGATGATCGAACCAGTTGGCGAGCTATGTCCGATCGACTTGCCGAGACGTTCGCGATGAAGACACGCGTAGAGTGGATCACAATCTTTGAGGCTCTCGACGCCTGCGTGTCCCCGGTCCTCAGCGTGACAGAAGCCGGTGCGCACCCGCAGAGCAAGGCGCGCGGATCGTTCTTAACGGTCGAGAACTTCATGCATCCGACACCTGCGCCTCGATTCGAGCGGTCACCCGCCCAACATCCCATTCCAGCGCCTACAATCGGATATCACACGGCTGAGGTCCTGTCAGAGTTCAGAATCAGCAATGAGAGCCGGCAGCGCGTTTCCTCGCCAAGAACTCCCTAGTGTGGTGGTTCAGAAGTCCGCCACACTATCGCAGCGAGTCGGTGAAGCGGACTTCTGAACCTGAACCACACGAGAATCATAAACTTGCTAGTGTCCCTTTAATTCCGAAGTTCGCATC
>Ga0153956_1000329_pt1 | contig 56591 bp, 46 predicted proteins | sample TSFL040MetaG_FD_104704 | JGI IMG/M metagenome (GOLD analysis project Ga0153956, IMG submission 104704) | Attine ant fungus gardens microbial communities from Florida, USA - TSFL040 MetaG | ecosystem: Host-associated > Fungi > Mycelium > Unclassified | place: USA: Florida, Wekiwa Springs...
CCCGATTCCGAAGTTCGCATGTCCTTGCGGCGACCTTTGATGCGAACTTCGGAATTAAAGGGACACCAGCAAGTTTATGATTCTCGTGTGGTTCAGGTTCAGAAGTCCGCTTCACCGACTCGCCGCGATAGTGTGGCGGACTTCTGAACCACCACACTAGAACCGGTAGTTCAATCCAACACGGACGATGTTGTCGCGCAGGTGCATCGAATCGGTAATTGCGCCGGCAGCGAGCGGGAACATTGTTGGCGAGGAGAAGTTCGCCGTACCGAAGTCGATATAAAGGTACTCGACACGGGCGGTCCAGTTTCGGGTTATGGCGCCTTCCAAGCCGGCGCCCGCAACCCAGCCGACGCGCGTGGCGGAGTCGCTGTAGGGGCCGGTCAGACGAACGGGAACGAAAAAGTTCACGCTGCCGCTGCTTTCCACGGTGCCATAGGCAAGTCCGCCCGTTCCATAGATCAACCAACGATCAAAAGCCCACCCGAGGCGGCCGCGGGCCGTTCCAAACCAGGTCAGCTGTTCGGTGTGGGTGACCGTGCCACCCGGACCGCAGGACGCCGCCGGACAGATTGCCGCGCCGCTTCCTTTCTGTCCCGACAGCTGAACGTCGGTCTCAAGCCCGAAAACAAACGAGCCGGTCTGCCAGTTGTAACCAGCCTGAAGGCCCCCGATAACACCATTCACATTTGTGGTGTCGCTACCCATGGGGACGGTCCCAAAACCGGTAACGGCGTCAGCGAAATCGTTGTCGGATTTTCCCCAACCGTAGCCGATATTTCCGCCGATATAGACGCCGGTCCAATTGTAGACCGGCGCAGCGACTGGCGCTTTGACCGGCGCCGGCATGTCGACAGCCGAAGCGGCTTGCGCGAGGCCGAGGCTCAATGCCGCCGCCAATAGACACAAGACGGCACAACGCACTTGATAACGCACTTGGCCCAACCTCCAGCCTGATTCCTGATCTGATGAGTACCGCGCTACCCATGCCCCCCACAAGTGGATGAACGCCCGGAAGTGCATGGTTACACTGAATCCCCGGCCTGTATAGCGTTTGCGCAACAGCGAAACTTGCGGATTCCCCGGGAGCAATGGGCCGGGCTGCAGAGACGCCACATACTCGCCGCAGGCCGGCCCGTTGCGGACCGCGAACGCCGGCGCTCGGACTGAGGCGTGATCTCGCCGCGGCGCCGCTCGTCATCGGCGCCGGTACTGCGCCGGCATGGCGGAGCGATTGCACGGTGCCGCCTTCGGGCAACAGGACGAATTCTCGCGGTCCGGAATCAAGGCCGGTTTTGATCTGAAGGGCGCCTGCTGATCGATCCTGAAATATCGGCGTGTTACTTCTTCGCCACCAGCTTGCAGGCCGGGTCTTCAGGTCCAAAGGCCTGGTCGCCCGGAATTTTGGCGAGAATCGTGTAGTAGTCCCACGGATATTTGGACTCGTCCGGCGTCTTGACCTGCACCAGCATCAGGTCGTGCACCATCAGGTTGTCGTCGCGCAGTTTGCCGTTGCGGGAGAAGAAATCCTCGATCGGGTGCTTGCGCATTTCGGCGGTGACCTTGAGCGGGTCGTCGGTGCCGACCGCCTTGATCGCTTCGAGATAGTGCATGACGGAAGAATAGACGCCCGCCTGCCACATCGTCGGCATCTGGTTCATCTTGGCGAAATAACGCTTCGACCACGCGCGCGTCCTGTCGTCCATGTCCCAGTAGAACGAGGTCGTCAGCAACAGGCCTTGCGCGGCGGGCAGTCCCAGCGAGTGAATGTCCGTGATGAGCGCGAGCAGCGCCGCCATCTGCTGGCCGCCCTTGAACACGCCGAATTCGGCGCCGGTCTTGATCTCGTTGCCGTTGTTCGGAGGTCCGCCCGCGATGCCGATGATCTTGGCCTTCGACGCCTGCGCCTGCAGCACGAACGATGACAGGTCCGGCGTGGCAAACGGCGGACGCACGGCGCCGAGCACCTTGCCGCCCATCTTGGTCACGACGGTCGAGGCGTCTTTCTCGAGCGAATGGCCGAAGGCGTAGTCGTCGGTGATGAAGAACCAGCTATCGCCGCCGCGCTTGACCACTTCCTGCGCGGTGCCGACCGCGAGCGCATGGGTGTCGAACACCCACTGAATGGCGTAGGGCGAACAGAACTTGCCGTGAAAGTCCGTGGCGCCGGTGGAATGGGTGATGAACAGCCGCTTCTTTTCATTGGCGATGTTCTGCACGGCGAGGCCGACCGCGGAGACGGGAACGTCGACGATGAGGTCGACCTGATCGACGTCATACCAGCGCCGCGCGATGCTCGCGCCGATGTCCGGCTTGAGCTGGTGGTCGCCGACGATGACACTGATCGGCTTGCCAAGAACCTTCCCGCCGAAATCGTCCACCGCCATCTGCGCGGCGGTGACCGATCCTTTGCCGGTCGGCGTGGACGCCGGGCCGTTCATGTCGGTGAGGACGCCGATCTTGACGATATCGTCGGACACCTGGGCGAAGGCCGCCGGTGCGGCCAAACATGCTGCCGTGAGCGTTCCGGCAAACATGGCATGCCGGATCGAGCGAGCAATCGAACTCATGGATCTCCTCCCGTGCCGGGCTCTTTGGCCGTCGGCTGTATGATGTGGGGATGCAGGTCATCCCGATGCCCATTTTTGCCTGCATTCCGCGAGCCGCGTCAATGCGTCGAAGGGCGACCGCCTGGCGTGTACAGGTGCGGGTAAATCGGCAGCGCTGCGGCCCCGGCGAGTTTACTGCGCTGCGCGGGAAGGGCCCCGCGCCTTCAGTCCCCGGATCGGGGGCTCGCTTCATCGTACGGCGCTTTCCTGAGCGACCTTCCTGACCCCTAACCTAGGCGCCGACGTTTTGGCCGAGCCAGTCGATCGCCGCGCTTGTGCCGCCATGGCCGTGAGGAATGCCGAGCGCGCGCAGCGCCGTTTCCACCACGCCCAGCGTGCCGAGGATCATGGGCGCGTTGACGTGTCCCATGTGCGCGATCCGGAACGCGCGTCCGGACAGGTCGCCGATGCCGGTGCCGAGCACGACGCCGCACTTGTCCTTGCAATAGGTTTGCAGGCGGGTGGGATCGTAACCGTCGCCCATGCGCACGGTCGTCACGGTGTTTGCGCGTTCGGCGGGTGTCTCGATGTTGAAGGAGAGAACCTGTCCTTCCGACCAGGCCGCGACCGCGCGGCGGACGGTTTCGGCGAGCAGCCGGTGACGCAGGAAGACGTTGTCGAGCCCTTCCGCGAACAGCATGTCGAACGCCTGCCGCAGGGCGAACAGCAGATGCACCGGCGCGGTGCCGGAATATTTGCGGTAGTGTTCGACGCCCTCGCGCTCGGTCCAGTCCCAGTAAGGCGTGCGCAGGCCCGCGGTTCTGTGAATTTCGCGCGCGCGATCGCTGGCTGCGACGAAGCCGAGGCCCGGGGGCGTCATCAGCCCTTTCTGCGAAGCGGACATGGCGACGTCGATGCCCCACGCGTCCATCTCGAACGGCATGCAGCCGAGCGAGGCCACCGCGTCGACCATGTACAGGGCCTTGTGACCCGAGGCCTTGATGGCGCGGCCGATGGCGGGGATGTCGTTGAAGACGCCGGAGGCGGTATCGACCTGCACCACGACGACGGCCTTGATCCTGCCTTCGGTGTCCTGCCTCAGCCGCGCTTCGACCTCCGCGGGACGGACCGCGCGGCGGATGTCGCCCTTGAGCACTTCGACCTCGACGCCCATTGCGGTCGCGGCGTGGCCCCAGCCGAGTGCGAAGCGGCCGCTTTCCAGCACCAGGATCTTGTCGCCGCGCGAGAGCACGTTGCTGAGCACGGCTTCCCAGGCGCCGTGGCCATTGGCGATATAGATGTAGGTATGCCCTTTGGTGGCGAACAGCCGGCCGAGATCGCGCAACAAGCCGTCGGTCAGTTGCACCATCGTGTCCGAATAGATGTCGAGGGCCGGGCGATGCATCGCCTGCAGCACCTCGTCGGGCATCGTGGTGGGGCCGGGAATGGCCAGAAATTCACGCCCTGCTCGAACGACCATTTTGTTTGTCCCGCTCCAGTCAACCGACGCGCCGGCGGTCGGATTCTCGCATTCGCATCCCGTTTCTATGTGCCGCATGGCGCCGCGCGAAATCAAGGCGGATGGTGCGCATCAATGGTTCGCGAAGGGCAGCCATGACATTTAGCGTGACGGCAGCTTCTCCAGCGCCGTCCGGATCTGCTGCCATATCTGGTCTTTGATTTCGGTCGCCACCGGGCTCGGAATATCGAGGGCGGGGGCGGATCGCCTGGCACACGCGATCACCAGCCGCAGGAGCCAGACTTCGCCGTCGGTATAGTAGAGGTCGCCGCCGCCGTTGCGGCCGGACAGCGTTGGTCCGATTCCCGTTACCTGATACTTGGCATCGACCATCCCTGCCGTCTCCAGGTCGGTCGCCAGCGACTGCCGCTCGGCGTCGATGTCGGCCGCGATGTGGTGGGTGACGGCGCCGGTGTACTTGCTGATGCCGACGCCGCGGTCGAAGGTCGCATCGCCAAGCCACACCGGACGGCCTTCCACGCCCTTGTCCAGCACCTTCCAGAAGCGGACGTGATGGCGGGTATCGGCGCTGCCGCCGGCCGGCTTTTCGAACGCGAGGTCTTCACGCCGCCCCTCATAATACAGATGGCTGATCGGGGCGCCGCGATAGGGGCGGTCCAGCAGCACGCTGCCGGCGATTTCAAGACTCGATCGCAGCGTGATGGGATCGGCCGGATACCAGCCGGCCGCGTGCATGGCGCATAAAATATCCTTGTCGCCGCCGATCAGGCCGACATTGATCGGGTCGCCGGGAATGCCCTGCGCCGTGCGAGTGACCATCGGCAATCCGGCGAGGGCTTTCTGGTGTTCGTAGTGCGTCCACAACGCCGGCAGCACCAGATAGGCAACGGCAAGGTAAGCAGCGATCACGGCGCATGCGATCGATGCCGTGCGTCTCAGGCGGCCACGGCGGAGCCGCGCAGGCCGGCCGGCGGGATGTTCGAGGTCAGCCAACGATGGTGCGCTCAACGATCGGGAACGTCGACTATAGCACGAGGCGAGTGCGTTCTATCGCCGGGTCTCGCGGCAGCCCGCAGCTTCGGCCTCCTCGACCGAGCAGAACCAGCGCGTGCCCTTGCTGATCTTCATCTTGATCTGCGCGTACCAGCGGCTGGTCGGCTTATGATAGATACACACGCCGGAGCGGTTGACGTTGCCCTTGATGGTGCAGTCGGGCGAGGGGGCGACAGGCCCGGACGCCGATGCGAGCAAAATCCGGCGCGCGGGCGGCGGCGGTTTGACCGCGCCCAGAATCGCGGTCTTCTTGTTGCGCACGCGCCAGTCCCACGGCGCGATGAACGCGCCGGCCCACATGCCGGCCTTGGCCTCGCGTGCGGCTTTCTGATCCGCGTCGTGGTCGTGGGACGCGTGCGGGAGCGCCAGCGCCCATCCGTTCTTCACCAGCCATGCCTGAATATTCTCGCCGTCCGCCTCGCATTTGGCGACCGAACGGCCGAAGCGATTGACGCGCACGACGTGGCAGGTCCAGCTTTTCTTGCCGGTGTAGTGGATCAGCGCGTTACGCGCGGCGACGCCGCAGGTCCAGCGCTCGCCTTTGTCGTTCAGGCACAGTTGGTCGGTCGACGGCGCATCGACGCCAGCGAGCCGAAGTTTGATGTGCCCGATCTGCAGCGTATCGCCGTCGTGAATTTTCGGAAGTCCGGAGATGTCGGCGGCGTGGGCGGCAATTGGCAAGGACAACAAGAACAATATCGGTGAAAATATCAGAAGCGCTGCAAGGATTCTCATCGGGCCTGGCCATTTGATCAAGGCGGGTCAGCCGGTCGGCGAAAGTATGGAGCCATTCGAGCCCGCGCACCAGCGGCCGGGGCCGCTCCCGCTTCAATTTCATGAGAGGCGCTGCCGCCGCGCGGGGATCGCGGCGCTAGTGTCCCGATTCCGAAGTTCGCATGTCCTTGCGGCGACCTTTGATGCGAACTTCGGAATCAAAGGGACACTAGCAAGTTTATGATTCTCGTGTGGTTTAGGTTCAGAAGTTCGCTTGAAAAGCGTGTCGAGAAAATGAAGCGAGCTTCTGAACCACCACACTAGCGCCGCGTCTGCAGGGCCTTGCGGGCGAGTGCCAGTCCCATCAGCACGAAGGCCGAGGTTACTTCCGGACCGCCGACCAGAATGCGCGTCGGCGTCTTCATTTTGTTCCACTCATACGCCTTGAAGGGCCCGCGCCGTCCGCCTTCGCCGAAGCGATTGACGATGCAGAGCAGCGCCGGTGTGAATGCCTCCGCGTTTGCTCCGAGATGACCGAGCGCGATCAGCGCGAGCGCGGCATCGAAGACGTTCATCTCGGCGGCGATCAGCGTATCCTGCACGTATGCGAGAACCCGGCCGCGAATGAAACCGAAACTGTCGTCGGGATCGATCGCCTGCTGCGCGGTAGGCGGCAGCGCGGCAAATGCCGCGTGGCAGCGTCCGAAGTAAGCGCAGTAGAGCTCGGGCAGATAGTAGATGTGCGATCGCGGATCGCTGAATGCGCCGCTCTCCACCAGCCGCCGTTGAAAGCCGATGATCCGCTGCATGGTTTGCAGGCGGTGCGGTGTTTCGAGAATTCGCCAGCGGGAACAGTTGCGGAAGCTGACTTCGAGAACATCGAGATTGAGGGTGGGATCGAGATCGTTGCCATAGGGGCGCTCGCCCGCGAGATTGTCGATCCAGGTGACGATGCCGCCGTCGTAGTCGATGGTGTCGTTGAGCGGAACGGTGACGAGTGGTTCGTTGCCGCGACCGACCTGATAACCGGCATAGAAATCGAGCAGCGGCTGATCGAGGATGGGGTCGGCCGACCCGGCTTGCCGGGCTGCTGAAAACGAGCAGGCGGTGGTGTCGCAGTCGGGAACGTAGATGCCGAAGCCCAGATCCTGCTTGATCTGCGCGAAGAACCGGCTGAAGCGCGGATGGGGATGCGGCGCGAGCGCGGTCACCACGCTGACGATGCCGCCGTCGCGCGCCCGAACGTCTTCCCGGCTGGTCTTGAGGCAGAAATCGACCATCGCGGTATTCGCCTTGCGGATCGCAACGGCGTCCGCCGGCGAGGCGAGGCCGCTCTCCGCGAAACTCAGAAGCGCCTCGGTGAAGAACGCGTCGTAGTAAGCCGAGCGATGGCGAATTTGCATCGGCTGCCACATCGGTTCGGCGATGCCCGCCCACGGCGGATTGATCAGGTCATGCGCGGGCGAGCGCGCGATGAAGACGCGCGCCAGATTGAACAGCAGGGTCGAGTTCTTGTAGCCGCGGGCGCGAAGGCCGGTGAGGGCCGCGAGAAAATCCCGGCCGCGGAGGTCGGGATCGCCGATCAGGTTGAACGCTGCGAAGGTCGGGATGAAGCCGTTTTTACGGAACGACCGGAGCAGGTGCGTGCCGCAGGTCCGGATGATGCGCTCGATCTCGGCGACGCCGGGCGCGGGTCCGGTGGAGGCCACTGGCCGCGGCCGGGGATGCCGCAAGGCGATGGTATCCAGCAGCGCGGCGACCGGACGGCCGACCGCGTCCCAGTCCGGGAATTCGTCGTCCCGCGCGTGCCGCAAGGCGTCCTGAAGCTCCCGGAAGCGCGTCTCGTCCCGAAGCTCCGGGAGACCGGCCCGCCGCAACAGGGGGCGCAGGGCCGGGTTTGCGATCGCCGTCCTGTAGAATTTGGCCAGATGGCCGTCGCCGCCCTGATGGCGCAGCAGCAGCGGGTCGCACAGGTCGTAGAGCGAGGGGCCGTCCTTGCGGTTCGTCAGCGCACTGTAGACGGCGCGGGCGACATGGCGAGCGGTCATGATTTTCTTTCCGCGCGCCCCGCGCGTTCGCGATATCGCATCGAGGCCCGGTGCAGCCCAAGCTATTGAAAAGTTATCCGGATCGGCGGAAAAAACAAATGTGACTTAAGTCACGGCGGTGCCCCGCGCATCCCGATAATCTGCGCGTGACGGTCGGGTTCGGTGGTTTTCGTGAGCGAAGTCGTCGGCTTTCCGCTCACGAGCCATGCGTTTGAAGCCGGGCATTCGCCGGGCGTCATGCCCAATGTGTGTTTTTGTGCAAGCCAGGTCGCGCTAAGGAGTGTCCCAACCGATTGTATTGAAAAGTAAAAACGAAACATGCCGGATCCGGTCGGGGCCGGATGCCTAAGTAATCGTGTTTCCAATAAATAAAGGTTTCGTGTTGCTCATGGGGCCCCTGCGGGGTATGGACTTCCGTATGCTGCGGTGCCGCAAAACGAGCGCATTTGACCGCGATAAGTCACGCACCCCCTAAAACCTATTTGGCGTTGACGCGACCCATGAGCGTCATCGGGCATGACCAGGATCGATCGTTATGAAGTTAGGGCAGTTTCGCGTTTCCACCCGATCGGTCACGGTGGCCGCCGTCCTCGTCGGGATGGTGTCGCTGGCGATCGGAGCCCATGCCGCGCTCAACAAGCGCAGCCTGGATGTCGCGCAAGCCCTTTCGGTCGCCGATACGGATTACGCTGCCGACAAATCGTCGCGGGTCGCGCTGGTCATCGGCAACGGTCATTATCCCGATGCCAACAAACCGCTGGGGCAATCCATCAACGATGCCCGGGCGCTGACGACGATTCTGCGCCGCGACGGGTTCGACGTCATCATGGTCGAGGACGCCAACAAGGACGACATGCGCCGCGCCGTTAGCCGCCTGACATCGAAAATCGGGCCGGACTCGACGGCGCTCCTGTTTTTCAGCGGGTTCGGCATCCAGGCCGGCCGCGAGAGCTACATGATCCCGGTCGACGCTCGGATCTGGAAGGAGGTCGACGTGCGGCGCGACGGGCTGTCCATCGAATCCGTTCTCGGCGCGATGAAGGAGCGTGGCGCGAAGGTCAAGCTCGCGGTGATCGATGCGTCGCGGCGCAATCCTTATGAGCGGCGCTTCCGCTCGTTCTCTCATGGTCTTGCACCGATCAACGTGCCGGACCACGCGTTGATCCTGTCGTCGGCGACGCCGGGACAGGTCGTCGAGGAGTCCGGCGGACAGTACAGTCTGCTGATGGCGGAACTGCTCAAGAACATGGATGCGCCCAACGCGGGCGCCGAAGCGGTGTTCAACAAGACCCGCCTGTCGGTTTCGCGTGCGAGCGAGGGCGAACAGATCCCCGCGGTGTCGTCGTCGCTGGCCGAGGACGTGCCGCTCAAGTCCGACACCGCGGTCGCCTCGCGCAAGGCCGGCAGCTAAGCGGCCTGCATCCTATTTCGCAGGCGCATCGGCGGCGACCGGCCTGACGGAATCGCCTTCGCGCAACAACGCGCCGGCGCGTGCGACCACGATGTCGCCGTCCGACAATCCTTCTCGCACCTCGACCTGCCCGCCTGACAGCAATCCCACTTCGACATGACGCGTTTCGACGCGGTCGCGACGGATGACCTGAACCACGGTGCCCGCGGTCCCGTACAGGATCGCCGTCAGAGGGACGGCGATGCCGCAGCTTTCGCCGGTCTTGATGATCGCGCGGCCGGACGCATTGACGAGCAGATGCTTGTTCGGGTCGACGGACAGGAAGACCTGTCCGAGCTGGCTGTTCGGCTCGATCGTCGGCGCGATCAGCCGCACCTTTCCCTCCATGTCGCCAGCGCCGACGACCTTGACTTTCGCGGGCTGGTTGACGGCGAGCTTCGCCAGATCGGTTGTCGCGACCTGACCGGCCAGATCGAATTCGTTGCCGGTGATAAGGCTGAACAGCGCCTCGCCCTTGCCCGATGCAATCGCTCCGACCTCGGCCGACGAACTGCTGACCAGTCCGGCCACCGGTGCCTGAACCTGAATCGATCCGCCTTCAGGAAGGTTGAGACGGGCCAGCGCCTGTCCGGCCGTGACGTTCTGTCCGGGGTCGACAAAAATCTCGGCCACCTTCAGGCCCGGCCGGTCCGGACGCACGTCTGTTTTATCTTTCGGAATCAGAATCCCCGTCACCTCGACGGTTTCGGAGAAGCAGGCCTTGGTGACTTTCAGGACGGTGACGGCCGCACCTTTAAGGGCATCCTGCTCGCCGGCCGCGAATCCCGGTCGCGAGATGACGCTCATGCCGAGCACCACGGCAATTGCGGTCGTCCGCCTCGCGATTTCCAGCGCACCGGGGAATATCATCGGCATTGAAAAATACTTTCGGGATAGCGCGCCCGCGCATGCCATTGCGGCGGTGTGCCGTCGTCATGACGGGAATGGACTGCAAGCCTAGTCAAGCGGGGCTCCGGAGCCAAGGGGCGATTCCCGCGCGGGACCGGTGGCGGCTCATGCCGGCCTGCTTCCGGTTGCGGCCGTGCGTCGCGTGGCCGAAGGATCGCTCTCGGCTTGCTCGCGCCATCTATGGATTTCGACGGCCGCGACCGGGTGATGGAATCCTTTCAGGACCAGCGGCTCCAGCGGAGTTGCGTCGACCCGCTGCTCGACCATGCCGTAGGCGCGCTGATTGACCACGATCTGGCCTGCCTTGGCTTCGTCACATAGCCGCGAGGCGAGATTGGTGACGCTGCCGATCGCCGCGTATTCGAGGCGTCGCTCGAAGCCGACCTGGCCGAGCGTGGCGTAACCGACGGCGATCCCGACGCTGAAGCCGAGGCTGTGACCGCGGCTGCGCCATTTCTGCGACAGCAGTCCGATGCTGTCGCGCATTTCAACCGCCATGCGGATGGCGCGCTGGGTATGATCCGGCACCGGGATCGGCGCGTTGAACAGGATCATCACGCCGTCGCCGGCGTAGCGGTCGAGCGTGCCTTCGTACTTGAAAATCGATTCGCCGAGCGCCGCGTGATATTCCCGCAGCACGTTCATGGCTTCTTCCGGTTCGGAGCTTTCGGTAAAGGCCGTGAAGCCGCGCAGGTCGCAGAACACGACGGTGACTTCGCCGCGATGGCTGTCGAGCAGCGAGTTCGATCCGTCCGTCGATGCGACGAGCTGTGCAACCTGCGGCGCGAGGAAGCGTTCGAGTCGCCGGATCCGTTCGATCTCGCCAAGTTGTTGCGCGACGCGATCTTCCAGCGATCTGTTCCAGTTGAGCAGTTGATCGGTCTGCTCCTGCAGCTTGTCGGCCTGCTGCTGGACGATGCCGTGCGCGGTCGCGAGCTCGCGGCCCTTCCGATCGACTTCATGGAACAGCCGGGCGTTGCGCATCGCCAGCACGGCCTGATGGGCGAAGGTCTGCATCAGCCCGATCAGGTTGGACGAGAACGGTCCCGTATTTCGGCGCAGCGCGATCAGCGATCCCAAAATGCCCTGCTGGTCGACCAGCGGCACCACCAGAACGGAATGGAATCCGGCCGCCATCATGACATCCTTGAGCGGGTGTTCATCGGCGGCTGCGAGATCCGGGATCGCGATCGGCTGGCCGCTCGCGGCAGCCTTGCCGGGCAGGCTGTTATCCGCGCCGATAGCGATGTGCGTTCCGCCCGCCGACTTTTCCACGCCGCTGGCTTCGACGAGATCGAACCGGCGTGCCGCGGCATCGAAGCCATAGATCAGCACGGCATCGGCCTTGGTGATTTCCAATGCGCGGGTTGCGACGGTCGGGAGCACGGCGTTGAGATCGAGCGATGACGCGACGGCGCGTCCGACTTCCTCGAGCACCTTGAGTTCGTTCACCGACCGCGCGAGATCGCGGGTGCGTTCTTCGACCTTGTGTTCGAGGCCGGCGTAGGTTTCGTGCAACTGGCCGGCCATGCTGTTGAACTGATCGGCAAGTTGCTCCAGCTCGTCATGGGTCCGGACCTCGATGCGGTGTCCGAAGTCGCCGTCGCCGAGGCGTTGAGCCCCGGTATTGAGTGCTTGAATCGGAACCAGCATGCGCCGCGCGAGCAGCATGCCGGCGAGGATCGCGACCGCGAGACCGAATGCGACCAGTCCGCCGATGCGGATCAGAAGATCGTGGATCGGCGCGAGCGCCTGACCGGCGGGCTGTTCAAACAGCACGAACCATCCGAGCTTGTGAACCGGGCTCGATGCCGTCAGTACCGGCTGGCTTTCCGTATTCGTTCCCGATTTCGGGAGTTCGTTGCCGGGTTTCAGCAAAGCCGCGATCTGGGGCAGCGCAGACAGGTTGCCGCCCGGAAGCATGTTCTTGTCGGAGCTCGCGAGCAGGACGCCGTGCGAATCCACCACATAGGCCGTGCCGGCCTTGCCGAGCTGCGCTTCGTCGACATATTCCGATAGAAAGCGGAGATTGATTTCCGCGACCGATGCCCCGGCATCGCGCCCGGAGTGAGCGACCGCGATCGACATGAAGGGCTGTTTCTCACGGAAGAAGACCGGAGCGTAGGCGACGCCCTTCGCGACGGTCTGTGTGAATCTCATATCGTGGGAGAAATCGGCGCCGCTGCCGAACGAGACGGAATGGTGCGACAGCCGGAGTTGTTCGTGGCCGAGCCCGTCGAGCTGGAAGATCTGTTCGATGGCCGGAACCCGATTCAGCAATTCGGCATAGTCGGCGCGGCGCTGTTCGACGGTGACGACGCTGGCGCGCGTGACCCAACTGACCTGGCGCTCCATATCCGCGATCGTCTGTTCGACCCGGTGCGCGGTCGTATCGGCTTTCTCCGACATCGCGTGGATCAGCGATGCCTTGGTCTGGCTGTGGCTGATCCAGATTTCGAGGGCGCCGTTGACGGCGAGGACGAACACCACGAGGCCGACAAGCGCAAAGACGTACTTGGCGAACAGGCCCCGGTGACGGGATCGGCTGCTGGTGTTGGCCCCGTTCATCAATGCTCCTGCACCGCGAGGGGCAGGCAACCGAGGTCGCCGCCACGTCAGGCGGTTGTCCTGAACAGGCCCATGTTTAGCACAATTCGGCTGGCCGGGCGGGGCCGTCTGTGGGCGTGGTTATTGGAGTTTTGCTGTTGTTACCGGCCCAGCAGCCGCTTCACGATGTCGTCGAAAGACGATGGCTGACCTTGCGGCGGCTGTACCTGAGACGGCTGGCCGCCGGGAGACGGCCGGCCGCCGGCTCCGCCGCCGAGACCTTGCTGGATCATCGTCCCCAGGGTTTCGCCGAGGGAGGCGCCGGATTTGTCGGCAGGCCCGGTGCCGCTTTGCCCGAACAGGCCCTGGCCCAACTCCCGGAGCTTCGCATAGGCAGCATTCGGATTGTCCAGGAAGCCCGCCACATCCGGATAGATGCTCGGCTCGTTCCATGTCCCCTGTACGATAACGGGAATGCCGAGGCCGACCGGGTCGGCGCTGCTTCCTTGTCCCTCGGTGGTCATGACGAGCTTCGGCTCGACCCGGAAAGCCAGCGTCTTCGACCCGATGTCGACGGTGCCCGCGCCCGTCATTCGCACCAGCGGTCCCACGAGATACAGATCGCCGGCGGTCGCCTGTCCGCGCGCGATCGTAGCGGTCGCGCTGAGCCGCGACAGATCGGTGGCCTGGTCCGGGCGCTCCTGCCATCCCGACAGCGCGCCCGATGTCAGCGCCCGGATCATTTTGGCGATGTTCAGATTCCGGATCGCGCCATCGCGGACATCCACCGAAGCTGTCCCGCCGAGGCTCGACATGATCGCGCGCAGGCTGGTGCCGGTGGCCTGCACATCGGCTTTCGCCTGCATCTTCCCGTCGACGCTGTTGAAATCGGCAAGAGACGACAGCAGCGGCAGCGCGCGGACGCTGATCACATCGGCCCGCAGCGCATAGGAGGGATTGCTGTTGGATGCATCGATCGACAGTGTCCCGTCGACCTCGCCGCCGTAGGCGCCGAGCCGCGAGAACGTGGCGTTCAGAACGCCGCTGGCGATCGTTGTGTGGACGGCTGCCGGTGCAAAGCGCGTGTCGTGGCATATCAATTCGGCGGCCGAGATCGTCACCTCCGCGTCGACGTAGTTCAGCCCGCCGATGTCGAAAGGCACATCGCTCCATGGCTGCAAGGCAGGCTGCGGTGCGGGATCCGGCCCCGGTTTGGCGGATGCGGCATCCATGCGGAGCTGCTGGAAATCGAGGTTGACCTTTACCAGCGGCTTGCTTGCGAGATCGACCGATGCCCAGCCGTTGAACTTGCCGTCGTCGAGCAGCCCGGACAAGCCATCGATGAGAACAACCTGTCCGTTGAGCCTGACGTTGGCCTTCGCGGTCAATTTGCGGATCGGCGCGCCGGAAATGTCGAGCGTCAGTTCCGTCGGGATGTTTCGCCGTCCGAGGTTTCCGGCAGGCGGGGTCGCCGTGAGTGCGAATTTCAGGAGACGGTCGTTGGGGCGCGCATCGCCGGTGAAGACGATTTTCCGGTCGGCGCCGATCGCGACGGTCGCGTTGAGGTCGCCGACCCGGTCTTCCGTGCGGCGTTGCGGATCGAAGAAAACCAGCGTGCCGTTGGAAACGATCACGCGGTCGATCGGCAATGCGGCCGCCCCGTCCGCGGGCGTATCGTCGCGGACCGCTGGCGATGAAACGGTGGCGCGCGTCCGCTCGCGCCGCATCGGCAGCCGCAGCGTGGGATGATCGACGGTCAATTCCGAGATTTTCGGCGATCCCGACAGCAGGTTTGCAAACGGAAGCTCGGCACGGACTTCGCCGGCGGCGAGGTGCGCGCCGGTTCCCTCCTTCCCGGATTTGTCGAGCGTGACTTTATGCAGCGCGAGGCTGAGCGACGGCCAAACGCCGATGGTGGTTTTGCCGGCGATCGCAATCCTGTAGCCCGTGGCGCGTTCGATCCGGTCCTGCACCAGCCAGGTGGCGAAGCTGGACGGGATTCCCGTCGCGGGGAGCACGGTCGCGACGGCGGTCAGGCCGATGACGGCTGCGCCTGCGATTTTCAAGGCTCTCATCGTGCCATTCCGGATAGCGGTCTCGGCCTGTAGTTCGGCGATTGAAGAATAATTCCTGCCGAAGGGAAATACGAAGTTGTCTTTGTCGAATCGTGCGGGGGGCTGCAAACCTCTGTGACTTATGACACACTTCGCCGCAAATCGATCGGGCATATCGATGCGCGGGACGCCTTGTCAGAGAACTCGGGCGTCAGAGAAAGCGTTTATTTTCAGGTCATTATTACGTCGATCCTGCCGGGCGGGGGCGGTCGATCCCAAGGGTGAATTGCGATGAGCAAGCAGTCGGAGTTTGCGGTCATTCTCAAGATGAATCCGTTGTTCTCGGACCTCGGTGCCGAGGAATTGCAGCGGATGTCGGCGCTTTGCCATACCCTGCAACTCGATGCCGGCGAAGTTCTGTTTCAGAAGGGTGACGGCGGCGATGCGCTCTACGGCGTCCGGCGCGGCCAGATTCGCATCGAGACCGGCGCCACCGACGGTTCACGGCTGACATTGAATTTTCAGGGGGCAGGCGACCTGTTCGGCGAGATCGCCGTGCTTGATGGGCGGACGCGCACCGCCGATGCGGTGGCGGGTGAGCCGACCGAGCTGTTCGTTCTGCGCCGCGGCGACTTGCTGGCGTTCCTGGAGCGGGAGCCGAAGATTGCGGTTCGTCTGATCGAACTGCTGTGCCAGCGTATTCGCTGGATCAGTGAGCGCATGGAAGAATCGGTGCTGCAGCCGCTGCCGGTGCGGATGGCGCGCCGGCTGTGCGCATTGGCCGACGACTACGGGTCGGAGGTTCATATCTCGCAGGAGCAGCTTGGCGTTTACGTCGGCGCGGCCCGCGAGAGCGTCAACCGGCAACTCCAGCAATGGCGCAAGGACGGCATCCTCGATCTCCAGCGCGGCCGTATCCTGCTCAAGAACATGGGCCGGCTGGCGGCCGTCGCGCGCAACGAATAACGCGCGCAGACTATTCGGCGTCGGTCACCTTGACGGCATTGGCGGGCGGATGGCCGCCGGTCGGTTCGTCGGCCTCGGCCCCCGACGTCAACAGCCGCTTGCCGTAGCGCCAGATGAAGGCGCCGACATCGTCCATCATCATGAACATGGCGGGGACGAAGACCAGCGACAGGATCGTCGAGAACACCAGGCCGCCGATCACCGCCAGCGCCATCGGCGAGCGAAATTCACCGCCGGCGCCGAAGGCCAGCGCGCTCGGGATCATGCCGGCGGCCATCGCGATGGTGGTCATCACGATGGGACGCGCGCGCTTTATGCCCGCATCGATGATGGCTTCATCGCGCGGCTTGCCCTCGCGGATCGATTCCACGGCGAATTCCACCAGCATGATGGCGTTCTTGGTGACGATGCCCATCAGCATCAGGATGCCGATCCAGACCGGCGTGGTGAGCTGCTTGCCGGTCAGCAACAATGCCGCGATCGCACCGCCGATCGACAGCGGCAGCGAGAACAGAATGGTGATCGGTTGCAGGAAGGTGCCGAACAGCAGCACCAGCACGGCATACACCATCATCAGGCCGGCCGTGATCGCGGTGGCGAATCCCTCGGACAGTTCGTTCAGGCTTTCGGCATCGCCGGACGGGTTGACCTTCACGCCCTTCGGAAGGGTCTTCATCACGGGGAGGTCGTTGATTTTCCGTGTCGCGTCGCCGAGCGCGGCGGTGCCGACGAGGTCGGCCGCGACGGTGGCCTGCCGCTGGCGGTCGTAGCGGTTGATGCTGGTCGGACCCTGATCGAGCCTGACGTCGGCGACGACCGACAACGGAACCTGACCGCGCCCGCCGCCGATGGGCACGCGCATCTGCTCCAGCATTTTCAGATCGGCGCGCGCGCCGTCCTCCAGTTGAACACGGATCGGAACCTGGCGATCACCGGCGTCGAATTTGGCCAGCGCCGGACCGACGTCGCCAATGGTCGCAACGCGAATGGTCTGCGACAATTGCTCGGTGGAAACGCCGAGGCGCGCGGCGAGATCCGCGCGCGGCTGGATGCGGAGCTCGGGGCGGTCGAGCGATGTTTCGGGCGTGACGTTGGCGATCAGCGGAATGCGCTTCATCTGCGTGGCCAGTTCGCTGGCGACGTTGCTGACGATGCCGATGTCCGGCCCGGTGACCACGAGGGATACGGCGCGCAGACCGTTTTCGTCGAGGAACCAGTAACGGATGTCGGGAACGCTTTTCAGTTCCTGGCCGATCGAGAGTTCAAGATCGCGCTGGGTGATCTTGCGATCGTGCTTGGGGGTATAGTTGACGATCAGCGATGCGCGGCGCACTTCCTGAAGGCCGGGCGGCACGCGGCCGCCGTCGACGAACACGTTCTTGACTTCCGGCCGCTTGCGCAGCCGCGCCACGATGTCCTCGGTCACCTTCTCGGTGTAGGCAAGCTGCGAGCCCGGCGGCAATTCCATCGCCAGCAGCGAGCGCGCGGTATCCTGCGCCGGCAGGAAGCCTTGCGGCAGCAGCTTGATGCTCCCGATCGACGCGGCGAAGAATCCAAAGCCGATCAGCACCGTAATCATGTGGTGCTTCACCGACCAGGTGACGAGGCTGGTATAGACCCGCAGCACGCGGCCCGGCGGCGGGTCTTCGTGCGGATGGTCCTTCATGAAATAGGCCGCGAGCACCGGCGTCACGAAACGCGCGGCCAGCAGCGAGAAGAACACCTGCACCGAAACGGTGATGCCGAACTGCTTGAAGAACTGCCCGGCAATGCCGGACATGAAGCTCGCGGGCGCGAAGATCGCGATGATGGTCAGGCTGATCGCAATGACGGCGAGGCCGATCTCGTCGGCCGCTTCCAGTGCCGCGCGGTAGGGCGATTTGCCCATCCGCATGTGGCGCACGATGTTCTCGATCTCGACGATGGCGTCGTCGACGAGAATGCCGGTCGACAGCGTGATGGCGAGAAAGCTGACGAGATTGAGCGAGAAGCCGAGCAGATCCATCGCCCAGAACGCCGGGAAGATCGATAGCGGCAGCGAGATTGCGGCGATGATGGTGGCGCGGATATCGCGCAGGAACAGGAAAACGATGATGACCGCGAGGATGGCGCCCTCGAACAGGGTCGAGATCGCGGCTTCGTAGTTGCCCTTGGTGAAATCCACCGAGGTATCGATCAGCTTCAGGTCGACGTCGGGATACTGCTCCTTCAGCGCGTCGATCCGCTTCTGCACGGCCTTCGCCACCACGACGTCGCTCGCGCCCTTGGAGCGTTTGATGCCGAGCGCGACCACCGGTTCGCCGTTGAAGCGGGCGAAGGTGCGGCGATCCGCGATGGTGTCGGTCACCGTACCGAGGTCGTCGAGCCGCAATTCGCCGCCCGCCGGCAGCGCGATCATTGTCCCCGCCAGCTCGTTGAGGGTTTTGGCGCCGGCAAGCGTGCGGATCGCCTGATCGTTCTTGCCGATCTCCGCGCGCCCGCCTGCGACATCGACATTCGTGCCGCGCAGGCGCTGGCTGACATCGACCGCGGTCAGACCGGCCGCGCGCAGGCGGTCCGGATCGAGCGACACCAGGATTTCGCGCTCGACGCCGCCGATGCGTTCGACCTGGGCGACGCCGCGCACGCCCTGCAGCGCGCGCTTCACCACGTCGTCGACGAAATACGACAGTTGCTCGGGCGTCTTGCCCGGCGAGATCGCGGCGTAGGTGACGATCGGCAACCCGATCACGTCGACGCGCTGGATCAGCGGCTCGTTGACGTTCTGCGGCAGGTTGGCGCGGACACGGGTGACCGCGTCCTTGACGTCGTTCAGCGCACGGTCGGTATCGGTCTCCAGCGCGAACTGGATCGTCGTCAAGGACAGGCCGTCGGTGATCGACGATGAAATATGCCGGACACCCTCGACGCCCGACACGCCATCCTCAATTGTCTTGGTGACTTGCGCTTCCAGTTCGGCCGGCGCGGCGCCAAATTGCGATACGGCGACGGAAATCACGGGAATGTCGGCACTGGGCAGCCGCGTGATCGCGAGCTTGGTGAAACTGACCCATCCCAGGATCAGCAGAATGATCGAGAAGACGACGGACGGAAGCGGGTGCCGGATCGACCATGCGGAAATGTTCAAAGCCATCAACGCACCCGTGATCGATCGAGTTCATCCGCAAACATCGTTTTGACCCGGTCGCCGTCATGCAGCGACGTGCCGGCATCGGCCACAACGATTTCTCCGATTTTCAGGCCTTCGAGGATTTCGATGCTGGAGTCGGAGGTCAGTCCCACACGAACGCGCCGCGTCTCCACGGTATCGCCGTTGACCACCTGAATCGTGAGGTGATCGATCGCGGAACGCGGGATCGCCACGCCGCAACTTCGTTTGGCATCGATGGTGGCGCGGGCGAACATTCCGATCCGAAGCGCCGGGCCTTTCGTCAGAGACAGCCGGACGTGCCCCATCTGGGTCTTGCGGTCGATCTCGGGCGATACCAGCCGGACTTGCCCGACCAGATCCGCCCCGTTGTCGGGACTGATCCGCGCGGGCGCCCCTGGATTGAGCTTGAGGACATGAATCGCCGGAATTTCGGCATCCAGTTCGAGTTCGTTGTTGATCGCGATTCGAAACATCGGCCCGGCCTGCGCCGAGGCCGGCGCGCCCACGGCGGTGCGAACGTGTGTCACGAGTCCGGCCGCGGGTGCGCGAAGAACGATCGGTCCGGACTTCGGATTGGCGGGCGGCGGTGTCAGCCGGGCCAATTCCTCATTGAGCGTGACCGTGTCGCCCTCGTGGACGCGCAACTCGGTCACCGTCGACCCTTCCGAATCGGGACTGACCACGGCTTCCCGGCGCGGGACGACAAAGCCGGTCACGCGGACCATGTCGGAAAAACAGGCGCTGGTCGCTTTCGCAACGGTGACGAGAGCGTCGCCGGATTGCGCATTGTAATCGGCCGCCCACGACGGGGTCACGAAGCCGGCTGCGATCGCCAGTATGCCGTAAAATAGGCGGGGCGCCGCCCCTCGCGGGCTGCGCAGCCCATATCTGAAACCGGAAAGCTGCCTCACGTCGCAAGTCTCTCGCTGGCACGCCGCGTGCCGCCGATAATCTATACGGTGCATGGGCAATCGGCAAAACAAACAGCGTGCCGCGGGCGCGCGGAGCGCCGGAAGGTTCGGCGACGACTCGCCGAAATAGCTCAGTGGACGCCGTAACCTGCGAATTCCTTCACGATGTCGGGATCCATCGCCTTCGCGTTGGCGACGTCAAGATTGCCTTCCGCGACGGCGCCGCTGCGCTGCCTGGCGAGGCCACGCCCGTAAAGCGACGAGGTCAGTCTCGGATTGATCTTGAGGGCGGCGTCGAAGTCCGCGATCGCGTTCTTGTTCGCGCCGCTCTTCAGGTTGAGCAGTCCGCGGCTGTCGAGCGCATCGACGAAACTCGGCCGCAGCCGCAGCGCCTCGTTGCAGTCACGCAGCGCCGGTTGCAGGTCGCCGATCACCGTGCGGGTCCAGCAGCGGTTGTTGTAGGCCTCGACATCCTTTGGATTGAGCCGGATCGCCTCATCGAAGTCCTTGATCGCAAGCGCGTAGGCGCCCTTGCTCGCATAGACCTGTCCGCGCCGGTACAACGCGTTGGCGTCGCGGGGATTGGCCGCGAGTTTGGCATCAAGCGACTTGATCGTGGGATCGTCGGCCAGCCGGTGGGCGGGCGGCGGCTCGGCCGCCGGAGGACGGGACGCGACGACGGCAGGCGTTTCCGGTTTCGCGGCGACGGCCGGGGGAGGCGTGACGGCCGGGGGCAATGCCGGCGTGGCCGGCTGTTGGCGCGGCGGCAAGTGGGGCGTCGCGACGGCGTCGGATCTGCCGGGAATGAAATAGAAATCGTCGGCGAGGGATGACGAGATCCACGGCACCTGCTCGCTTCGCGATGCCCGCGTCACGCCGATGCGGGTGCGTTTCAGCGTTTCCTCCGCGGTCAGGTCGGGAACGCGAATCTCCTTCAGCAGTTCGCCGACAAACAGGCTGTGGTCCGTCCCGGTATCGCTCACCACCGAATTCAGTGCGGCCGAATACATCACCAGCGTTCCGCTGGGCGCGATCACCGGCGCGAGTCCCGCTGAAAAACTGCGGAAGCGGCGCTCGAACGGATTGCGTCGGGACGCGTCGAGCAGCGCGATCTTGACGCCGGCGCCGCGGCTGTTGATCTCGCTCAGGATGGTTTCGAGACTGAAGCCGTCGCGGCGAACATCCGCCTCGACCCAGAGTTGCGCATCGACCGGGATGAGATAGCTCTGGCGTCCGGACTGGATGCCGTATCCGCTGAAAAAAATCAGCGCGATGCTGCCGGGTTTGATGCGGCTGTAGAGGCGGCCGAGCGCAAGGCGCATGGCCTCGCCCGTCAGGTTCTGGCCGGTCTCGACGTCGAACCCGTCGTGCTTCAATTCGTCGGCGACGTCGCGGACGTCGTTGAGCGGTTCCTTGAGCGGCGTTTCGCTGTCGGGATATTTGGCGTTACCGATGACCAGCGCGACCCGGGCGCCGCTGGTGTCCGCGGCGGCAGAGGGGAGCGCCGGCGCAATTGTCAGGATCAACACGGCGAGCAGGGCAAATCGAATGGTCATACGGCGCCGTCCAACCAGTCAGGCGCCAATTCGAGCCCGCGCCGCGGCGACTTTATCTTACGCCAACCGCATTATCAAACGCGCGAAAACGCGTCTGTCAACGCTCCGGCGAAGCTCTGATGGGGCGGCGATTGAGCGCGCTCCCGCGTCGTCATTTCGCCGCCTGGTCTTTCGCCGCCATGTTGATGACCTCGACGCGGCGATTTTCCGCGGCGAACGGGTCGGTGGGATTTTTGTATCCCTCTTTTCCATAACCGGCGGAGACGAGGTTGGCCGCGGGAATGTGGTATTTCTCGGTCAGGTACCGCTTCACCGCGGCCGCCCGGCGTTCGGACAGGTCGCGGTTGTAGGCGTCCGTTCCCTTGCCGTCGGTATGGCCGCCGAGCATGATGACGGAGCCCGCAAGTTCATCGCTCGTCAGCGCCTTTCCGAGATTGTTCAACTGCGGTTCGGTGCGTGGAGTCACCGCCGCGGAATTGAAATCGAAGTTGATGTCGAGGTCGATCTTCGGGCGCTTCGCGGCGATCGCCGCGAGTTGCGTGCGGTCGCCCGATGACAGGGAGCGGGTCTTGCCGCTCATGCTTTTGACGAACGCGAGATCGCTGGCGCTCATCGCCGGCTCCGCGCTCAGGCTTCGTGTTTTTGAAACCGTCAGCCCGTCGATGATTTGCCGGGCGGAAATATCTCCGGCCGAGGCGCCCTGGGGCGCCGCGATCGATGCCAGGCCAGCGGCCAGGATGGCGGCCCTCAGGCCGTTTCCGGATATCGTGTGACTCCGCATGGTCATCTCCCTTGGTCTTGTTCCCTTGGTATTGTCATTCCCGACGCGCCGCGCGACGCGGCCGATCGGTGAGGCACTCTGCGTTGCATCGTCCGCTCTCACTGTGATCTATGTCACGGAGCCGGCGGCGGCCTCCAAAAATCGGATGATGCACGGTCGGCCGTATCGGTATGACGCCGGCCGGCGGAAATACGTTCAAGACTATTCAATCCGGGGCAGCGCTTCAACGCCGGGCCTCGCGTCGGCCCGCGCTTTCGGCGCATTGACCTTTGAAGGCCGGGGTGGCTTGCTGTGTCCCGATTCAAGTGCGCGATCACAAGTGCGCAAGCAAAAGGAGGCGATGCCGATGGACCCCGTCTACGAAATCTATGCGATCCGCTATGCGACGATGACCGGGCGGACGCCGCACATGAATTTCCTCGTGCCCGATCCGCACGACACGAAGGGGGCCGATCTCGATTATTTCGTCTGGCTGATCCGCGGCGAAGGCCGCCAGATTCTGGTCGATACCGGCTTCAACGAAGCCGCGGCCAGGGATCGCGGCCGCAAGCTGACGCTGAATCCCGTCGATGCGCTGGCGAAATTCGGCGTCCGCGCGGAGGACATCAAGGACGTCGTCATCACCCATATGCACTACGACCATGCCGGCAATCTCGACCGCTTCCCGAATGCGAAGTTTCACGTTCAGGATCGCGAGATGAGCTTCGCCACCGGCCGCTGCATGTGCCATGGCGTGTTGCGGCATCCGTTCTCGGTGGAGGACGTGACGCTGATGGTGCGCCATGTGTTCGGCGAGCGCGTCGCCTTCCACAATGGCGAAGGTGAGATCGCGCCGGGCATCACGCTGCATCGCGTCGGCGGTCATTCCGACGGATTGCAAGTGGTGCGCGTCCCGACCGCGCGCGGGCCTGTGGTGCTGGCGTCGGATGCCGCGCACTACTATGCCAACATGCACCGCCGCAGCCCGTTCTCAATCGTCTACAATGTCGGCGACATGTACGACGCCTGGGATATCGCGCACCGGCTCGCGGGGCATCCCGACCGCGTCATTCCCGGGCACGATCCGCTGGTGAGCGAGATCTATCCGCGCTCGGGCGATGGGGTCGATGCATTCGCCTTGCACAAGACGCCGTCGCGTTCGTTCGCGTCATGATGTTTCAAGGCTGGAGCAGGATGCATTCAGGCTATAGCGCTTTCGAGCGAAGCGGATACCGGTTCGCGTGAAGAAAACGCGTCAAATCAAAATCATGGAGCCCCGCTTCTGATTCCGTCGGAAGCGGAAGGGTCTGGTGGGTCATGCCCGGCTTTATGCCGGACATCCACGTCTTGAAGGCGTCTTGACGGCCTGGCAAATTCAAAGATGGGCATGGCGGGGACGCGCTTGGCCATGACGTCGGCGGGATCGGCCCAATTCCGTCAGTACGCCGCCTTGGCCTTGGCCTGCTGACTGGTCTGGACCAGATCGAGGCTCGCCTCGATCTTGCCGAGCGCGGCGGCGAAATCCTTGCGCTCCTGCGCCGAAAGGCACGACAACATGGTCTGCTCCCTGCGCAGCAGGCGGGGGATCAGTTCGTCATAAATCCGCGCTCCCCTGGCGGTAAGCTGCAAGCGGAATTCGCGGCGATCGTCCTTATTCGCGACGCGCTCGATCAGCTTGTTCTTGAGCAGTTCCGTCACCGCGCGGCTGATGGTCGACTTGTGCGTTCTTGTGCATTGCGAAATGAACTGCGCGCTGCAAGGCTCCTCGCGAAACCCCAGCGTCGCCAGCACGCGCCATTGCGGCACGTCGATCCCGTATTGCTCGATGTATTCGCCGGACAGCGCCGTCGAGACCTCGGCCGCGAGGCGGCTGAGGCGAAACGGCATGAACTTCAGAAGATCGAGGCGGGCCACGGCGGCTCCTGATTGTTCCGCAAGTCCGGTTTCGCGCAGTTTTGAGTTGACGGGAAAATAGTTGCATGTGAGACTATCTGGCGTCAACCCGATCTTTCGGCCTGAACAGTCATGACGCAAAGCAAAACCCGGTTCGGCTATATCAGGCACCCGGATCAGGACCGGCGCGAAGCCGATCCCGCGCATCATCCCGTTGTCATCGTCGGTGCCGGGCCGGTCGGGCTGTCGCTCGCGATCGATCTGGCGCAACGCGGCCAGCGCGTCGTGTTGCTCGACGATGCCGACCGCATCGGGGAAGGCTCGCGCGCGATCTGCTTCTCGAAGCGGTCGCTGGAATTCTGGGACCGGCTCGGCGTCGGTAGCCGCATGGTCGACAAGGGCGTGGTCTGGAGCGTCGGCAAGATCTTTCACGGCGGGCAGCAGCTCTATCAATTCAACCTGTTGCCGGAAGAAGGGCACAAGCGCCCGGCCTTCATCAACCTGCAGCAGTTCCATGCGGAGGCGTATCTGGTCGATCGCGTGCGGGAATTGCCCGCCATCGACCTGCGCTGGCGCAACAAGGTGAGCGCGCTGGAGCAGCGCAGCGACCATGTCGTGCTCGCTATCGAGACGCCGGACGGATCGTATCGGCTTGCGGCCAGTCATCTCGTGGCCTGCGATGGCGCGCGGTCGTCGCTGCGGCGGCTGGTGGGCGCGGAGTTCGCGGGCCAGGTCTTCGAGGATCAATTCCTCATCGCCGACGTCAAGATGACAGCGGAATTTCCGACCGAGCGCTGGTTCTGGTTCGATCCGCCGTTCCATGCGGGGCGTTCGGCGCTGCTGCATCGTCAGCCCGACGATATCTGGCGCATCGATTTGCAGCTCAGTCCCGACGCGGATCCCGTGGCCGAGAAGAAGCCCGAGAATGTGCGGCCGCGCATTGCGCGCATGCTCGGTCACGACAAATTCGAATTTGAATGGATTTCGCTCTACAAATTCCAGTGCCGCCGGATGGAGAAATTCAGCCATGGCCGGGTGACGTTCGCCGGCGATTCCGCGCATCAGGTGTCGCCGTTCGGCGCGCGCGGCGCGAATTCCGGTCTTGAAGACGCCGAGAATCTTGCCTGGAAGCTCGACCGCGTGCTGCGCGGTGTGTCGCCGGAACGGCTGCTCGAGAGCTATCACATCGAGCGCAGCGCGGCCGCCGACGAGAACATTCGCGAGTCGACCCGCTCGACCGACTTCATGGCGCCCGTTACACGTCAGGAAGCGCGGCTGCGCAAGGCCGTGCTGGCGCTGGCGCAGGAGACCGAATTCGGCAAGCGCATGATCAACGGCGGGCGGCTGTCGGTTCCGTCTACCTACGAGACGCCGCTGTCGACACCGGATGCCGACGTCTGGACCGCGGGGCCGCGGCCGGGGGCGTCGATGCCGGATGCGCCGCTCAACGGCAGCGACGGCAAGCCGGGCTATCTGACCGATGCCTTCATCGCGGCGGGAACGCGGTTCGCGATGCTCGCGTTTGCCGACGGTGCCGCGCCCGACGTTCCCGACAACGTCGGCGTGATCCGCGTCGGTGACGGCGCTTTTGCGGATCCTGCCGGATTGCTGCACGCGCGCTACGATGCGGCGCCGGGATCAGCCTACCTGCTGCGGCCCGATGGGTATGTCGCCGCGCGTTTCCGCCATCCGGCGCGCGCGTCGGTCGAAGCGGCGCTGGCGCGCGCCTCCGGGCTGACTTAGGGAGCCGCCATGGCGCTGTCCACCAGCTCGAATTTTGCGAAGCCCGACGATGCCTTCCGCATGATCGTGGAGGCGCATCGCGACCTTGACGACGCGCAGAGCGGCGACCTCGACGCGGCGCTGGTCCTGATCCTCGCCAATCACATCGGCGACATCGGTGTGTTGCGCGATGCAATCGCGCTGGCGAAACGGCGCGTTGTCGAAGCCGGGCAGCAACAGCAACAATCAAAATAGATTCGATCCGACCGAGCACAAGGGAAATGAGTTGATGGCCAAAGGTTTCGCATCCACGACCGACATGACGGAAAAGAAAATCACCTTTTCCGAGATCGGCCCCGATCTCTACGCGTTTACATCCGAGGGCGACCCGAACTCGGCCGTGATCGTCGGCGACGACGGTTGCATCGTGTTCGACGCGCTGGCAACGCCGGCGCTCGCCAACAAGGTGATCGAGCGGGTCAGGACCGTCACCGACAAGCCGATCAAATATGTCGTGCTGTCGCACTATCACGCCGTGCGCGTGCTCGGTGCGTCCGCCTACAACGCGCAGGCCATCGTCGCGTCGGAGGAAACGCGCCGCCTGGTCGAGGAGCGCGGCCAGCAGGATTGGGATTCGGAGTTCGGCCGCTTTCCGCGGCTGTTCGAGGGGCACGAAAGCATTCCCGGCCTGACCTGGCCGACGCTGACTTTCGAAGGCGACATGTCGATTTTCCTCGGCAAACGCGAGGTGCGGCTGATGCAGCTCGGTGCCGGGCATACCTCTGGCGATATCGTCGCGTGGGTGCCGGATGCGCAGGTGATGTTCTCCGGCGATCTCATCGAATATCACTCGGCATGCTATTGCGGCGACGCGCACCTGCGCGAATGGCCTGCGACGCTCAATGAAATTCGCGCCTTCGATCCGAAGGCGGTGGCGCCGGGCCGTGGCGACGCGCTCACCGGACAAGCGATGGTGCGCGACGCCATCGCCATGACGCGCGATTTCGTCACCACGCTTTACGGTGCGGCCGAGTCCTCCGTCGCAAGGGGCCGCGGCCTCAAGGACAGCATGGCGGCGACCCGCGAGGTGATGGATCCGAAGTTTTCCAGTTTCGCCATCTACGAACACTGTCTGCCGTTCAACGTTTCGCGCGCGTTCGACGAGGCCTCGGGCATCGACGATCCCGTGATCTGGACCGACAAGCGCGACCGGGAGATGTGGGCGACGCTGCAAGGGTGAATGCGATCGGCGTTCGCAAGGTTGTTTGTCATTGCGAGGAGCGAGAGCGACGAAGCGATCCGGTTCTTGCCGTTTAACCTCTGGATTGCTTCGCTTCGCTCGCAATGACGGTTTGAGAATTCGATTCTCGCGAGCCAACAGGAGAGTGAGATGAACATCAACACCGCACCCGACGTCATCGGCCGTGCGTCCGCGCAGGTCACGCCGGGCTATATGTCCGGCTTCGGCAACAGTTTTGAGACCGAGGCCTTGCCCGGAGCGCTGCCGGTCGGCCGCAACTCGCCGCAACGCTGCGCTTACGGCCTTTATGCGGAACAACTGTCGGGCTCGCCGTTCACCGCGCCGCGCGGCACCAACGAGCGTTCGTGGCTCTATCGCATTCGACCCTCGGTGAAGCACTCGGGTCGCTTCGTGAAAGCCGACATGGGATTCTGGCGCACCGCGCCGTGCCTCGAGAACGAGATGCCGATCGCGCAGTTGCGCTGGGATCCGCAGCCGATGCCGAAGGAAGGCGTGACGTTCCTCCAGGGCGTCCACACCATGACCACGGCGGGCGACGCCAACACCCAGGCCGGCATGGCCGCGCATGTCTATCTCATCACGCGATCGATGGTCGATCAGGCATTCTACAATGCCGACGGCGAGATGATGTTCGTGGCCCAGCAGGGCAACCTGCGCTTCGTCACCGAGTTCGGCCGCATCGATATCGAACCCGGTGAAATCGCGGTGATCCCGCGCGGCGTCAAGTTTCGCGCGGAAATTCCGGCAGGACCGGCGCGCGGCTATCTTTGCGAGAATTACGGTGGCGCGTTCACGCTGCCGGAACGCGGTCCGATCGGCGCCAACTGCCTCGCCAACGCGCGGGATTTCCTCACGCCCGTCGCGGCCTATGAAGACAGGGACACGACGACCGAGCTGTTTGTGAAGTGGGGCGGCACGCTGTGGAAGACGACGCTGCCGCATTCGCCGATCGATGTGGTGGCGTGGCACGGCAACTACGCGCCGTATAAATATGACTTGCGCACATTCTCGCCGGTCGGCGCCATCGCCTTCGATCACCCCGATCCGTCGATCTTCACCGTGCTGACCTCGCCATCGGAAACGGCCGGCACCGCGAACATCGACTTCGTGATCTTCCCGGAACGCTGGGCGGTGGCGGAGAACACCTTCCGCCCGCCCTGGTATCACATGAACATCATGAGCGAGTTCATGGGACTGATCTACGGTGTCTACGACGCCAAGCCGCAGGGGTTTGTGCCCGGCGGCATCAGCCTGCACAACCAGATGCTGCCGCACGGGCCGGACCGCGAGGCGTTCGACCATGCGAGCAACGGCGAGCAGAAGCCGGTCAAGCTCTCGGGCACCATGGCCTTCATGTTCGAGACACGCTTTCCGCAACGTGTCACCGAATATGCCGCGACCTCGGCGACGCTGCAGGACGATTACGCCGATTGCTGGAAGGGCCTTGAGAAACGTTTCGATCCGACCAAACCATGATGTCGACGCTCCCCCTCCAGGGGAGGATGCAGGAAGACCGGTCCATATGTCTCATCCCAACGATCCCAAACTGAAATCCTTCGTCGCCGTCGATCCGGCGTCCGATTTTCCGATCCAGAACCTGCCCTACGGCGTGTTCTCGACCGCGCAGTCACCGGCGTCGCGGGTGGGCATAGCCATCGGCGATCAGGTGCTCGACCTGGCCGTACTGGAGTCGGAAGGGTTGATCCGCACCGGCGCGGAGCGATGCGTATTCGCAAAGCCCTCGCTCAACGCCTTTATGGCGCTCGGGCCGAAAGCGTGGTCGCGGACGCGCGGGCGTATCAGCGAGCTGCTGCGGCACGACCATCCGGAGTTGCGCGACAACACGGCGTTGCGCACGCGCGCGCTGGTGCCGATGTCGGAAGCCCGGCTTCATTTGCCGATCGCGGTGTCCGGCTATACGGACTTCTATTCCTCGAAGGAACACGCCACCAATGTCGGCGTGATGTTTCGCGGCAAGGACAACGCGCTGCAGCCGAACTGGCTGCACATCCCGATCGCCTACAACGGCCGCGCGTCCACCGTGGTGGTCAGCGGCACCGAGGTGCGCCGCCCGCGCGGGCAGTTGAAGCCTCCGGGCGCGGATGTGCCGGGCTTCGGGCCATGCAAGCGGCTCGACTTCGAGCTCGAAATGGGGGTGGTGATCGGCGGCGCGTCTGCCATGGGCGAGATGCTCACCGAAGCGCAGGCCGAAGCGATGATCTTCGGCTTCGTGCTGCTGAACGACTGGAGCGCCCGCGACATCCAGCAGTGGGAATACGTGCCGCTCGGGCCGTTCCAGGCCAAGGCGTTCGCCACCTCGATCAGCCCGTGGGTGGTGACGCGTGAGGCGCTGGAACCGTTCCGCGTGCAGGGGCCCGCGCAAGAGCCGCAGCCGCTGCCGTATCTGCAACAGAAGGGCGCCAACAACTACGATCTCAATCTGGACGTCGGCCTGCGCACATCCGGGATGAATGCCGCGGCGCGGATCAGCCGGACCAATTTCAAGTACATGTACTGGTCGTCGGTGCAGCAGCTCGTGCATCATGCCTCGGGTGGCTGCGCCATGAATGTCGGCGATCTCTTGGGGTCCGGCACCATCAGCGGTCCCGAAAAGGATCAGCGCGGCAGCCTCCTGGAAATTTCGTGGAACGGGTCGGAGCCGCTGGAATTGCCGGGTGGCGACAAGCGCACGTTCCTCGAAGACGGAGATTCGCTCGTGATGCGCGGCTGGTGTCAGGGCGACGGCTATCGCGTCGGCTTCGGCGAGGTCGAGGGGACCATCCGGGCGGCGAGGGAATGACGATGCTGAGCCGGCGCTAGCGCGCCGCCGCAAGCGGCAGCCTCGAGGTTTCCTTCAGCCGGTCGAGCACGATCGACGAGCGCACATGCGCCACGCTCTGATGCGGCATCAGCACGTTGTTGACGATGTCGGACAGGCTCTTGAGGTCGTGCAGCACCACCTTGAGCAGATAATCGGCGTCACCGGTCATCGAATAGGCTTCCTGGATTTCGTCGACGCGATTGACCAGCGCGCGGAATTTCTCCGCGTTGTCGGGAGAGTGCGTCGCCAGCGTGATGTGGATGAACGCGATCAGGGTGAAGCCGAGCGCTTCGCCCGCGAGATCGGCGTGATAGCCCGCGATCACCTTCTCCTCCTCGAGGCGCATGCGCCGCCGCGAGCATTGCGAGGCCGAGAGGCCGACGGTGTCGGCGAGCTCCTGATTGGTGAGCCGGCCGTCATCCTGCAGCGCGGCCAGCATCTTGAGATCGAAAGCGTCCACGGAAATCATGCGAAAACCCGCAGTTTATGCACATATCGTGCATATATTGGCATAATATCACTGTTTTTGCACGCTCATTGCGCATTTTCCGGCGGAAGATGACGGGAAGGTTATCCTTCCCGGAGATATGCCATGGGACCGTTTCCGCACGACGCGCCGCCCGCCATTATGTCAGCCGACAACCCGATGGGCACCGACGGCTTCGAGTTCGTCGAGTATGCGCATCCGAAACCCGAAGAACTGCACGCGCTGTTCAAACTGATGGGCTATGTGCCCGTCGCGCGCCACAAGACCAGGAAGATCACGGTCTATCGGCAGGGCGACATCAACTATCTCGTCAACGAGGAGCCGGGTACCCACGGCTTCGACTTCGTCGCCGCGCACGGGCCCTGCGCGCCGTCGATGGCGTTTCGTGTCGTGGACGCACAGAAGGCCTACGCGCGCGCGCTGTCGCTCGGCGCGGAGCCGGCCGATGTCGTGTCGGCGCGGAAGACGCTCGATGTTCCCGCCATCAAGGGCATCGGCGGCAGTCTCTTGTATTTTGTCGACCGCTATGGCGCGAAAGGCTCCGCTTACGATCTCGAATTCGACTGGCTCGGCGCGACGAATCCGTGCCCCGAAGGCGCTGGCCTGTTCTATCTCGATCATCTCACCCACAACGTGCATCGCGGCCGCATGGATGTGTGGACCGGCTTTTATGCGAAACTGTTCAACTTCCGCCAGATCCGCTTCTTCGACATCGAGGGCCGCGCGTCCGGCCTGTTCTCGCGCGCGCTGACCAGTCCCGACGGCAAGATCCGGATTCCGATCAACGAGGATGCCGGCGACTCCGGCCAGATCGAGGAGTATCTGAACGTCTACAAGGGCGAGGGCATTCAGCATATCGCATGCGGCGTGAAGAACATCTATCGCACCATCGAGAAGCTCCGGGCCGACGGGCTGCCGTTCATGCCGTCGCCGCCGGACACGTATTTCGAGAAGATCGACGCGCGGTTGCCGAAGCACGGCGAGAACATCGCGCGGCTGCAAAAGAACGGCATCCTGATCGACGGCGAAGGCGTGGTCGACGGCGGACATACCAAGGTGCTGCTGCAGATTTTCTCGGCCAACGCGATCGGGCCGATCTTCTTCGAGTTCATCCAGCGCAAGGGCGACGACGGATTCGGCGAAGGCAATTTCAAGGCGCTGTTCGAATCGATCGAGGAAGATCAAATCCGCCGCGGCGTGCTGAAGGACAAGACGGCGGCCTGACGTTTCGCCTGGAAAGCGACAGTCATGACCGGTCATGACGTATCTTGTTTGAACGTCAAGCCGACTATGTCCCGGCGCTCAACTCGGTCTGCACCAGCTTCACCCAGTAGGCGGCGCCGAGCGTGAGGATGTCGTCGTTGAAGTCGTAGCCGGGCGTGTGGACGTTGTGGAATGAACCGTCCGGCGCGAAGCCGTTGCCGATCATGATGAACCCGCCGGGCTTCGCTTCCAGCATGAATGAAAAATCTTCCGAACCGGTGATGGGCGCGGCATTGCCGACCACCTGCGCCGTGCCGACCAGATCGGACGCCGCGGCGATGGAAATGTCGGTCTGCTCGGCATGGGTGATGAGCGGCGGGTAGCGCCGGTTGTAGATCACCTCGGCGGTGCAGCCGAACGCGGCCGCTTGCGCGTGGGCGAGCGCGGTCAGCCGGCTCTCGAGCAGGTCGCGGATGGCGGGCGAATAGGACCGCGCCGTGCCGGTGATCGTCACCTTGGACGGAATGATATTCGGCGAGCCGGGATCGCCGCCCATGATCGAGCCGACGCTGACCACCGCGGTTTCGATCGCCGGCACCGAACGGCTGACGATGGTCTGGATCGCCATGATGAACTGCGCGACCGCGAGTGTCGCGTCGGTCGCGAGATGCGCGCCTGCGCCGCCGTGGCCGCCGGTGCCGTGAAAGCTCACTTCCCAGCTATCGCTCGCCGCCAGAAACGATCCGGTGCGCGTATGGAAATGCCCGACCGGAATGCCCGGCATGTTGTGCATGCCGTAGACCGCGTCGACCGGGAACGACTCGAACAGGCCTTCCTCGACCATCTTCTTGCCGCCGCCCAATCCTTCCTCGGCCGGCTGGAAAATGAAGTTCACGGTGCCGCCGAAGTCGGGGTGTTCCGACAGATAGTGCGCGGCACCGAGCAGCATCGCGGTGTGGCCGTCATGGCCGCAGGCGTGCATCTTGCCCGGAACGGTCGAGCCGTAGTTGCGCCCCGGCACCTCCTGGATATGCAGCGCATCGAGATCGGCGCGCAGCCCGATCGCGCGCTGGCCCGGTTGCCTGCCCTTCAATGTCCCGACGACGCCGGTCTTGGCGATCCCTTCCGTCACTTCTATTCCGAATTCGCGGAGTTTTTTCGCCACCAGGGCCGCGGTCTGGGTTTCCTCGAAGCCCACTTCCGGGTTGCGGTGGATCTGATGCCGGATCGCGATCATTTCCGCTTCGTGGGCCTTGAGCGCATCAACCAGGGGATGTTTGTTCATCGCGTGTCTTTCTGTTGTCTCGTCAATCGGCCGGATGCGCGCTCAGGCACGCGCCGGCACCGCCCCCGGCGTTCTCTGCAGCGTCTCCGGCACGCGGATCGCCAGCGTCGCGATGAGGCTGATGACGCTCATGGCGATGATGTACCAGATCCAGGACAGCTTATCGCCGGTGCTGCCGATGATCCATGTGAAAACGATTTGCGCCGTGCCGCCGAAAATGGTCACGCCGAGCGCGTAGGCGATGGCGAGCCCCGACGTGCGCACCGCCGAAGGGAAGATCATCGGGATCAGGACGATTCCCGCGGCCCCCGACATGGCATGAAGCGACATCAGGCCGGCGGCGACCACGACGAGCATGATCGGCGAGCCGAATGAAACAACCAGTTGCAGCGCGGGATAAAGCAGCAGCGTCACGATAAAGCGCGGCACCAGCGCGATCGTTTTCACGCCGAACCGGTCTGCGAGCAATCCGCCGACCAGCGAGAACACCAGGCCGCTGATGCCGGCGGCGAGATTGGCGGCCATCGACCAGCCCGAGCTGTAATGCAGGGTGTTGATGGCGTAGGTCGCGGTATAGAGGAAGAAATACTGGGTGATGGTCGCGCCTGATATCAGCAGGATGCACAACAGGATTTTCTGCCAGTGGTTGGACACCACATCGGAGATCACCTTGCCCATGCTGTCGTGCGCTTCCGCCGCGTCGATCGTCTCGTCGAGATTGCGTCGGATGTAATAGCCCACCGGCGCGATCAGGATGCCGAGCAGGAATGGAATGCGCCAGCCCCAGCTATCGGTGGCGCCGGGCGTGATCAGCAGCGCCAGCAGCAGGCCCACCAGACCCGAAATGATGGTGCCCAGACTCTGGCTCGCGAGTTGCCAGCTTCCGAAGAAGCCGATGCGGGAGGCCGGCGCGCTTTCCAGCAGGTAAGTCGTGGCCGGCCCCATTTCGCCGCCGGTGGAGAAGCCCTGCAGCAGGCGCGCGAACACCAGCAGGATCGGCGCCAGCACGCCGATCTGCGCGTAGGTCGGCAACAGTCCGATCATGCCGCTGCCGAGCGCCATCATCCAGATGGTCAGGGTCATTGCGGGTTTGCGGCCGTGATGATCCGCATAGGCGCCGATCACGATGGCGCCGAGGGGACGAGCGACGAAGCCGACACCGAAGGTCGCGACCGACAGCAGAAGGCCGGTGGTGGGATTCTCCGTCGGGAAGAAAGCCTTGGCGAGCCAGGTGGCGAAGGCCGCGTAGACCGTGAAATCATAGAACTCGAGCGCATTCCCGAGAATGGCGGCGCTGACGCGCATGGTGTGGGAGGGCTGTGCGCGGACGGTCTGGCTCCGGGCCATGAAAGCTCCTTGTCGTCATCGGTCGGGCAATGACGCAGGAAGCGCCGCCGAACTTCAAGACGGTTTGTTGTCGTTCGCCCGCTTCCCTGTCATGCAATATCGCATTGTGCGGCGCGCGGTCAGGGACGGCGCGATGCTTTCCATTCGCCGGCGATGTCGGCGATATCGGCGGTGGTGGCGTCGCGGGCCGCCGAGGGCGTCCGCGAAAAACGCGGCGCCGGGGCCGGCTGGGTGACGCCGTGCCGGGTGATGAAGGTCTCCCGCGCGGTCATGTGCGGATGCTTCGTCGCTTCCGTCATGGTGAGCACCGGTGCGAAACAGACGTCGGTGCCTTCCATGATCTTGCACCATTCGTCGCGGGTCTTGGTCTTGAAGACGTCGACCAGTTTTTGCCGCAGCTCCGGCCACGCCTTCTGCTCCATCTGTTTGTCGAAGTCGGTTTCCGACAGTCCCGCCAGATCGCGCAGCAGGGTGTAGAACTGGGGCTCGATCGAACCGATCGAGATGAAGCTCTTGCAGGCACATTCGTACACGCCGTAGAAGTGCGCGCCGCCGTCGAGGAAATTGGTTTCGCGCTGGTCGATCCAGCGCCCCGCGGCCTTCAAATCGAAGAACATCGACATCAGGGAGGCCGCGCCATCGCACATCGCGGCATCGACGACCTGGCCCTTGCCGGACTTCGCGGTCTCCAGCAATGCCGCGAGAACGCCAACGACAAGATAGAGCGCGCCGCCGCCGAAGTCGCCGACGAGGTTGAGTGGAGGAACCGGCTTCTCCTTCGTCCCGATCGCCGCCAAGGCGCCGGTGACGGAGATATAATTGATGTCGTGACCGGCCGCGCACGCCAGCGGCCCCTCTTGTCCCCATCCGGTCATGCGGCCGTAGACGAGGCGGGGATTGCGCGCCAGCACGACATCGGGGCCGAGACCCAGCCGCTCCATCACACCCGGACGAAAACCTTCGACCAGCGCGTCGGCGTGGGACAGCAGATCGAGCGCCTGCGCGATCGCCGCCTCGTCCTTGAGATCGAGCTCGACGACCTTGCGGCCGCGGGCGGCGACCGCTTTCAGGTTTTTCCTGGCGCCGACCCGGTCGAGCGTAATCACCTCGGCCCCCATGTCGGCCAGCATCATGCACGCGAACGGACCCGGGCCGATGCCGGCGAATTCGACGATGCGAAAGCCCGCCAGCGGGCCGGAGGTTTTCGTGGAGGTTTGCGGGGCGGGTTTATCGAGCACGTTGTTTCTTCCCTGCGGTTCGAGCGTTCGGCCTGCGGCGGGCGACAGCCAGTCATTGCTGAAATTGTCTCGCCTGCACGGGGCTTAGCAAGCGGCTTTTTCACGATGCCGTTGTGCATGGCAAGCGCTCTCGGTGCGGCCCCCGGGCTGATGTCCGACAGGTCTCGCGGCGGTGAGTGCGCTGCAACATGCGGGCCTGCGGCAGGCCCGCGACTCCGTGCAAAGCGGCTCCCTGCCGCTCAATCGACGTCCGTCCGACGGAATTTTCGGCGAGCGGCGGTAGTGATTTACAACCTTTTATCCATTCTCCTCTAATTTTCGGCGTTGCAACCGGAGGCGACTGCCTCCGAAATCAATTCGTTGTGGGCAATGTGGGGGCGGAAATGGCGGGCGGAAAGCGAGCTTGGCTGCGTGCGATGCCAATCAAGTCGATCAGGATGCCGACGTTCCGGTTTCGCGCGAAAATCACGCTCGGCTTTGCGGTGGTGCTGACGATCACGGCCGTCAGCATGGGAATCGCCTATCTCGGCTTCGAGCGGATTTCCAACAAGGTCACATCGTATCGTCAAAGCGTGGCCGAATCTGACCTCGCGCGTAATATCGACCGCGAATTGATCTCGTATCAGTCGCTGGCGCGCTTCTATGTCGTTACCGCAAAGGATGAGGATGAGAAGGCGGCGCTCGCTTCCGAAGTCAAGCTGAAGGCCGCTATCGACGCCTCGATGAAAGCGACGACGGATTCCGCGCGGCTCGACAAGATTACCCGGCTGCAGCGCGAGTTCCGTACCTTCACGAAGATATTCCAGGACGTCCGCACGCTGAAACATGAGAGCGACCGGATTTCCCAGAACGAGCTCATGCGTGACGGCAACAATCTGCGCTACAAGCTGGAAGACATGGCGAGCACGGCTGGCGAAATGGAATTGCCGGCGGTGGTGTTCAGCGCGAAGCAGGTGGGAACCCAGCTTCTGTCGGCGACGGGGCTGACCAGTTCGTTCGTGCTCAATTCCGACATCACGGTTGCCAACAGCGCGGTCGCGCGCCTCAAGTTCGTGGCGAACGCGATTCACGCCATCCCGTCGGACAACGAGAAGATCGCGGTTCAGATCAAAGAGGTTGCGGCGCTGCTCAAAAGCTATCAGGAGGCTTTCGCCAAACTGATCGGCAATGCCAAGAACGTCACCAGCCTCGTCGACGAGATGACCGAGTCGGCCACGGCGATCACCGAGGGCGCCGGCGCGATGAAAGCCGATTTGTTTGCGGACCAGCAGAGGCTGGACCGGGAGACTCTCGGCGCCGTTCACGAGACCGAGCATCTCATCGTGTTTCTCGCGATCGGCGGCTTCGTCGTCGGCGGCCTGTTCGCATGGCTGCTGGGCCGCGGCATCTCCCGGCCGATGACCGCGATGTGCGCCGCGATGCGCAAGCTCGCGGGCGGCGATTTCGAGGTTGTGTTGCCCGGGCTTGGCCGCAAGGACGAACTCGGCGACATGGCCGGCGCGGTCGAGGAATTCAAGGTGCAGGCGGTCGCGAAAGCGGAGCGGGACGCCGCGGCGCATGAAGCGCAGAACAAGGCGGCCGGCGATGCGCGCCGTGCGGAACTGATCCGGTTCGCCGACCAATTCGAGGCCGCGGTCGGCAGCATCGTGTCGAACGTGTCGTCGTCGGCGGTCCAGCTCGAAGCCGCGGCCGGGACGCTGACGCGCACGGCGGAAACCACGCAAAGCCTCTCCGGTCAGGCGGCAGGCGCGTCCGAGGAAGCGTGCTCGAGCATGCAATCGGTCGCCGCCGCCACGGAGGAACTGTCCGCGTCGGTTGACGAGATCGGGCGTCAGGCCCGCGACTCCAACCGTATCGCTGACGCGGCGGTCCAGCAGGCGCAGCAGACCGATGCCCGTATCGGCAAGCTCTCGCGCGCCGCTCAGCAGATCGGCGACGTGGTCAAACTGATCACGGCGATCGCGGAGCAGACCAATCTGCTGGCGCTGAACGCCACCATCGAGGCCGCACGCGCCGGCGAGGCGGGCCGCGGCTTCGCGGTCGTGGCGTCGGAGGTCAAGTCGCTCGCGAGCCAGACCGCCAAGGCAACCGACGAGATTTCCTCTCATATCTCCGGCATGCAGGGCGCGACCCAGGAATCGGTTGCCGCCATCAAGGAAATCGGCAGCACGATCGGGCAAATCTCGAACATCGCCGCGACGATCGCGACCGCCGTGCAACAGCAGAGCGACGCCACGCAGGAGATCGCGCGCAGCGTTCAGAGCGCTGCGCAAGGCACGCAGACAACCGCCGACAACATCTCCCAGGTCAATCGGGGCGCGATCGAGACGGGATCCTCCTCCGAGGAGGTGCTGAACTCGGCGCAGACGCTCTCGGCCGAAAGCACCCGGCTTCGTCAGGAGCTGGATCGCTTCATGGAGAATATCCGCGCGGCCTGAGCCCCCGACAGGCTAATTGGCCGGAAAGCGGAACCCGAAGCCGGGTTCCGCGTTGTCCCGATCCTTTCATCGGGATGCGGCCGGCAATATGCGGGCCCGGCCGAGCCGGATTCAGCGTTTCCGTCAAGCGTCGTCATGCCGCGGTGGATTCGGCAGAGCCGCCAGCGCGGAGCGACGTACATTTGGAGATCATCGAAGCGCCATCGCTGCGAGCAACCGCGAGCCGCGTCGTCGAGACGGATATCCCTGCGCGCCTCGACAGCCTTCGCTGGAGCGCGTTCCATACGCGCGTCGTGACCGCTCTCGGCATCACCTGGATACTGGATGGACTTGAGGTGACGCTGGCGGGCGCGCTGTCCGGCGCCCTCAAGGACAGTCCCACCCTTCGTTTCTCGAATCTCGATGTCGGTTTCGCCGGCAGCGCCTATCTTGTCGGTGCGGTCATCGGCGCGGTCGGCTTTGGCTGGCTGACCGACCGGATCGGACGCAAGCGGCTGTTTTTCGTGACGCTGACGCTCTACCTCACCGCGACGGCGGCAACCGCGTCGTCATGGAATGTTGCCAGCTTTGCGCTATTCCGGTTCTTGACGGGCGCAGGGATCGGCGGCGAGTACACCGCGATCAATTCCACGATCCAGGAACTGGTGCCGGCGCGCTATCGCGGGTGGACCGATCTGATGATCAACGGCAGTTTCTGGATCGGCGCGGCGCTCGGCGCGGTCAGCGCGATCGTCTTGCTCGATCCGCGTCTGATCGATCCGGATTTGGGCTGGCGGCTCGCCTTCCTGACCGGCGCCGCGCTCGGCCTCGTGGTGATCGTCATGCGATTGTGGATTCCGGAAAGCCCGCGCTGGCTGATGATTCACGGGCGGCCGGAGCGCGCCGCGGAAATCCTTGCCGATATCGAGCGAACGGCGGTTCGCGATCCCGAAGCCCCTTCCGCGCTGCCGACCATCAAACTGCGGATGCGGGATCATACGCCGCTCCGCGAGGTGGCACGGACGCTGCTGCACACATACCGGCAGCGATCGCTGGTCGGCCTCGCGCTGATGATCGCGCAGGCGTTCTTCTACAATGCGATCTTCTTCACCTATGCGCTGGTGCTCTCGGTCTTCTTCAACATCCCCTCGGACCGGATCGGCTGGTACGTCCTGCCGTTCGCCGCGGGCAATTTTCTCGGGCCGCTGCTGCTCGGACGGCTGTTCGATACGATCGGACGCCGCGCGATGGTCGCGTTCACGTACGGCATATCCGGTGTTCTGCTCGCCGTGTCCGGCTATCTCTTCGCAGCCGGCCTTCTCACCGCCGGGACGCAGACGATCGCATGGATGGTGATCTTCTTCTTTGCCTCGCCGGCCGCGAGCGCCGCCTACCTGACGGTGAGCGAAACCTTTCCGCTCGAGGTCCGGGCGCTGGCGATCGCGATATTCTATGCGATCGGGACTGGAATCGGCGGCGTCGCCGGCCCTGCGCTGTTCGGCGCGCTGATCGATACCGGCTCGCGCGGCGGCGTGTTCGCGGGCTACTGTCTCGGATCGGCGCTGATGATCGCGGCCGCGCTGATCGGCTGGCGATACGGAGTTGCGGCCGAGCGGCGGCCGCTTGAATCGGTGGCGTCGCCGCTCGCCACGGTGGTGTCGCGATGAATCAGGATGTGATGCAGACTGTGCCGAACAGGATTGTGCCGCTGTCCGCGATGCCGGACATCCGCATGCCGCCGCTTGGCACCTGCGCGTTGCTGCTCGACATCGACGGTACGCTGCTCGATCTCGCGCCGTCGCCCCATGAGGTCCGCGTGCCGCCAAAGCTCGCGAAGACGCTGGTGCAGTTGCTGGCGCGCACCGGCGGCGCGCTGGCGCTCGTCAGCGGGCGGTCGCTGGGCGACATCGATCGCATCTTCTCGCCGATGCTGTTCCCGGCGGTTGGCGGTCATGGTGCGGAAATGCGGATTTCCATCGAAAGCGAGGCGGTGGCGTCGCGCGCGCCGCCGATGAATCCCGATCTGATCCGCCGCTTTGCGGCCATCGCCGCGCTCGATGCGGGGATTTTGGTGGAGGACAAGGGCTATTCGCTGGCGCTGCATTTCAGACGAGCGCCGGATGCGGAGAAAGCCATCTACGATGCTGTCTCCGCGATCCGCGCTGACCTGCCGAACGCGCCGATCGAGGTGCTGCCGGGCAAGCTCGTGTGCGAGATCAAGCATTCCGGCTTCACCAAGGCGACCGGCGTGACCGAATTGATGGCGCACGAGCCGTTCAAGGGGCGGCGTCCGGTTTTCATCGGTGATGACATCACCGATGAAACGGTGTTCGCCATCATGCCGGATCTGAAGGGCCTGTCGTTCTCGGTGAGTCGGCGCGCGAAGGGAGTCGACGGTCACTTCCGCGCGCCGCGCAATGTCAGGACATGGCTCGCCCGTCTGCTCGATGATGAAAGAGCCGTCGTGAAACGGTGACGAACTGGCGCGATCGCGATGTCACGCCGCGACACTCATCGGTGGGTGGAATGCCCATATTTGCGGATGCAAATAGGATATTTGTGGCGGGACATGGAATGAACGACATGCGCCGCCGCGAAAGCGATGATTTCAGCGAAACATTTTTCGATGCTGGAGTTTTTCAATGCGAGGGAGCGTGAGTTCCATTCCGGTTGTCCGAATTTGGGTTCATTTTGGTTGGAAAGAAGGCTAGTGTGGTGGTTCAGAAGTCCGCCACACTATCGTAGCGAGTCGGTGAAGCGGACTTCTGAACCTGAACCACACGAGAATCATAAACTTGCTAGTGTCCCTTTGATTCCGAAGTTCGCATAAAAGGTCGCCGCAAGGACATGCGAACTTCGGAATCGGGACACTAGGAACCATATTGATGAACGTACGTTTATCTAACGAGGGCAAGACCAGGAGGGGACCCTGTGAATCTCGTTGTCGTTTCAAATCGTGTGGCACGCGCGCGGGCGAATGAGCCCATGACGGGCGGCCTCGCTGCGGCCTTGTTGCCCGTGGTGGAAAAATCAGGCGCGGTTTGGGTGGGTTCCAGTGGTCGTGTGCGCGATGGATCGCAGAAGGATCCGTTCGCTGAAGTCGAAGCGCTGGGGGCGGGCGCGCTGGCGATGCTCGATCTGCCGGCCGCGCATTACGGCGGATATTACGAAGGCTTCGCCAATTCGGCGCTATGGCCTGCGCTTCATTCCCGCTCCGATCTGATTCGCGTATCGCAGGACGACTATGAATCCTATCGCGAGGTCAATGCTTTCATGGCGCGGTCGCTGATGCGATTCCGCAAGCCGGACACCGCGTTCTGGATTCAGGATTATCATTTTCTGGCGCTGGGCGCGGAATTGCGCGGTCTCGGCGTCAAGCAGCCGGTCGGATTCTTCCTGCATACGCCGTGGCCGGCGCGTGCGATCATCAGTTGCGTTCCGCATCATCGCGAACTGATCGAGGCGATGCTGGCCTATGACCTGATCGGCTTCCAGACCGATGAGGACTGCGATAATTTTCTGGGCTATCTCCAGTCCGAACTCGGCCTCGATGCCGAGGACGGCGTCGTGACGTCGCGCTATGGCAAACTGCGTTGCGCCGTGTTTCCGATCGGGATCGACGTGGACAAATTCGCGATGCAGGCCGCCAAGGCGGCGTCGCATCCGGATGTGTCGCGGCTGCGGCGCAGCATGAACGGCGAACGCCTGGCGATCGGGGTCGACCGGCTGGATTATTCGAAGGGCCTCGTCAACCGCATCGGCGCGTTCGACCGCATGCTGACCGCGCACCCCGCATTGAAGCGCACGGTATCGCTGCTGCAGATCGCAACGCCCTCGCGCGGGACCATCGAGGCCTACGGCAATTTGCAGAGCGAGCTCGCAAAGCTCGTCAGCGATGTCAATGGGCGTCATGGCGAAGTGGACTGGACGCCGATCCGCTATCTCAACAAGGGGTTCAGCCAGACGGTGTTGTCCGGATTCTATCGCACGGCGCAGGTCGGCGTGGTGACGCCGCTGCATGACGGGATGAATCTCGTCGCCAAGGAATACGTGGCGGCGCAGAACCCGGCCGATCCTGGCGTGCTGGTGCTGTCCAAGTTCGCCGGCGCCGCGAATGAATTGACGACGGCGCTGCTGGTCAATCCGCACGATATCGACGGAATGTCGCGCACCATCGCAACCGCGCTGTCGATGCCGCTGACGGAACGCCGGATGCGCTGGGAAGCCATGATGCGAAAGCTGCGGGCCGGCACCATCCAGCAATGGTTTGCGGATTTCATCGAGGCGCTGGAGGATTCGCGCGCGCCCGACGCGCCGGCCGCGCGCAACGATGCCGGCCCGGTTGATCGGCGCAATCCGTGGCCGCGGCAGGCCGCTGGATCGGGCTCCGCGCGGATTCATTAGCATTCATGGCGTTTTCGAGCGAAGTGGATACCGGTTCGCGTCAAGAAAACGCGTCAAATCAAAATCATGGAGCCCCGCTTCTGATTCCATCGGAAGCGGAAAGGCTTGAGGTCCGATTCGCGCGATCGTTCGCGTGAGGGCAGTCCCGGGTTTTAAGAAAATCCATATATTATTCATATACTTATGGAAAATCGTCTCGCCGGGTCGCGGCTCTCTTGCCAAAACCGGCACGTCCCGTCATGAGAGGGCGCCCGGAGAGATGGCCGAGTGGCTTAAGGCGCACGCTTGGAAAGCGTGTGTGCGGGAAACCGTACCGTGGGTTCGAATCCCACTCTCTCCGCCAAACATCATTGATTTTATTGGTATTTTTCGACTTCTGAAAATCCTACTCACGATCTACTACAGGAAATCGGGCAGTAGGATCGGGCTTTATGCCCACACTTGGCGGCTCGCGCGGCCCCTGCGATCACGCGGACGTGAACGACTGGCTAGGCTCGCACGGGGCGCTTGAAGCCTGTATCCTTCGACAAAGGTGCGGGCTGGATAAGGACGGTGGGCTTGGCGACGCGCGATGAACTCTACGCAAAATTTGGCGTGACGGCCGAAGCCGCGCAGCTATTCGAAACCGAGCTTGGGACGATGCTGCTATGTGCCCGCGCCCTTGAACACGGCTGGCACGTCGAAGCCGATCCCGACAGCGCGCGAAAGCTCCTTGACGACATAGACCGCAGCACGTTGGGCCGCTTATTGGGCAGCTTGAAGAATTGCGTAAGCCTTAACGATGGACTGACCGAACGCTTTGCGTCTGCGCTGAAAGCGCGGAACAGGCTGTTTCATGGCTTCTACGAATCACACAACTTCAAAATTCAAACAGATGAAGGCCGCGATGCGATGATTGCGGACCTTGAAGCTTTGCACGGTGAACTTTTCAACGCATGGCAAGTCGCCAGTGCGATGACTGCTACGGCGACAAAATTCGTTCTGGAATTGCGGGGAACGCCCGTTCATCCTGTTCGAGTATGAAAAAGCCCGCCAGCTTTGCGGGCTGGCGGGCAAGGAACGGCGTGCCCGATCATGGGCAGGAACGACACGCCGCTATCGGCCGGGGCGAGGCAGTGCCAACCACAACGCCCCCGGCCAATCTCAAATCAATCCCTCCATCCCAAACGATGCGCCGGGATTATCCGTCCGTGGTTGTGTGTGGGCATGGTGCCAGGAAGGCCGTTCGCTTCGTCAATGCGGCGGGAAACTTCGTCGGGTTCCTCGCGGAACAAGCGTTCGCTGCCGTCGCTAAACGTGATGAAGCTGCCGCCGTCCGTAGCGCAATCAACAAAGCGGATGGTGCCCACAATGATCGTGCGAGCCTCGCCGTCTTTGTCGGTCAAGGTGATCGTAGCTGACGACATGCGCAGGAGCCTCGCGGGGCGATCCGTCAACAGGCGCGAGCTTGTGGGCATCACACGGCCCCCAATTCAACGCGGCTGTTGGCTTTGTCCGCAATTGCGGGCGTGTAGAACGCGGCGTTGATTTCGCGAGCGGCCTTGTCATAGCGCGAAGCCGCCGCTTCGATTTCGACGCCTTCGTTCACCAAGGCGAAGGCTCCGGGAACGAAGTGTTCCGTCATGTCCAACCGCAGCTTGGCTTGAAGGTCCGGCGCAAGCCCCGTGAGATAGTGCGGGCTATGATAGATGACCGACGCAAGGGTTCGGTCTTCCCTCGCCAGCGACAAGACCTTGCCCAATCCGGTTTCGGATTTGACTTGCTCGCGAAGCCAAGTGCGGACTTCGCTTTCAATGTGGCTGTAGCCGGGCTGCGGCGCGAAGAAATGATCCGCCTTCGCCTGCCCGTCGCTTTGTAGGATGGCGGCGCGGGCTTTCAGGGCTTCGGCCGTGTCGCTGATAGCCTTGACCGTCCGTTGTGCCAGTTCCTTCGCCGCAGCGTGCTTCGCGACGTCGGTTCGGGTTGCGTCCTTCGCAAGAGCAACGACGCTTTCGGCATTGGCGCGGACCCGAACATGCAGCGACGTGAGTTCGTGCGCTACGGACGGGAACCGCTTCGGATCGCCAAAGCGCGCCTTCAATCCAGCTTCGACGCGAAGCATGGTCAGCGTATTTGCGGCCTTTTCGGAGTTCACAAGGTATTGGCTCACGGCAGCGCCCTTTCTTTCTCTCTGGCTTCGCTCACAAGTTTGATTTGCTGTTCACGCAATGCTTCTTCCCATTGCGCATCATCGCCCCAAGTCGGAATGACCATTACGCCGACGCCGCTTGGTATGTTCGACAGTATTCGGCCGGACAGCGGGTCAACGAACACAACGCGATTTGTCGTCGTTGCCTTCGCCGTCCTGTCTTCAAGCTTCCTCAAGCGGGATGCGAGCATTCGGGTCATGTCCGCCCTTCCAATGCTTCAAGCCGCTTTTCAAATTCGCCGCCTTCAATGAGACGGCCGATAAGCATGAGGATGTTCGCCAATCGCGCGGCGTCCTGAACGTCCAACGTTTCGGCGCGAGCCATGCGATAGAGCTTCGCCATTTCCCTACGAACATCGGCAAGGGTATCGAGCTTCGCCCGAACGCGACGTTCGACGGGGGTAGCGTCGTTTTCTTCGACCGTTGCGAGACTTGCGCGTGCCATTGGGTGTCAAAATCAGCCAGTTAAACCATGTTTATTGACCGATAAGACCGTCTAAGAACTTTCGTCAACTGCCTATTTTTAGCTTAGACAAATATAGATTCATGTAGATCGAAGTATTTTTCTATCGTTATGTGAGGCGTGATCTTGAGCGACGAAGCGGCCGTTATGCCCACACTTCGGCGCGGCGGCGCTGGCGAACGCTACGGCGGAGAAGTCGTCCGCCGATTTATACTGATTTCACTATGAAAATTTGCTCAAAGTCCGATCTACTAACTTCCTACTTCCATTGCACGCTACGGTGCGAAAATTCGCTGAATCCTTCGAAGCACTCGAATACTTTGCTTGTCAGACGATAGACGAATGAAGACATAGGGCCGCAGCGGCGATAGGCGGGCCGTAGAAGCCCCTTCCGCGTCGGCGGGTAGTCCGGCCTATCCCGCAGCCGCCGTGCCCGTGGCGGGCCGGATTTCAGGGCGTGGCGGGGTTGTTACTGCGAGCACCGGCCTTCAAGGCGATTGCGAGCGGCAAAGGTGCGGCCGTGACGCGGGGCGACAGCCTGATTTGCGGTTCCCATGTATCCGGCGGCAAGATCGCAAGTCCGACGCGATACAGTGCCATGACTTCGCGGTGCTTGTGGAAGCTGCGGCCATAGGCTTCGCTATCCGCGTGCTTGACGTATTCGAGTTCATCAAGGAAGCGGCCGAAAGTTCGCATCGGATGTTCAACGATTTGCACGGCCGGTTCGGCAAGGTCCGTGTAGTAGCTCGCCGGGAACAGTTCGTTCCGTTCTTTGCGAAGACGATGAAGCACGATCCGGCGAAGCAAGCCCATGTCGTGCATGAAGGCTTCGACAATCCCATTCTCATAGGCTTCGGGATGCGTATATGTGCGATACATGCCGTGATATTCGAGCCGGTTTTTGACGGCACGACGCAAGCCCGCTTCGACAATGCCCACATGGGTAGCCTCTAGGCGAAGGTCGCGTGATACGGCGATGATCGAATTCGCAACGCGCCAAAGAAACAGCGTCGTTTTGTCGTTGCCAAACCCCGACAACAATGCGTCATCAAGTTTCGTCGTCATCTTTACGAAGTCGTTCTTCCAATCCTTGTTCATTGTTTCGTTCCTTTGCTGCGATCATAACTACGTCGTTGGCGAGCGGGACATTTCTATTTTTCCAATCGCCATCGTTTCGTGCAGCGGGACAGAGGGTATATATCAAAGATATATATACCCACCCCTTGTCCCGTTACTGCACCGGGACATGTCCCGGTTTTGTCCCGTATGTCCCGTCCCCTGAAAACAGCCCTTCGGTCGTTGTTTCGCTGCCAACTGCGGCGGGGTTCGTGAATGTTTCGCAGACCTTATTAAGCTCGCCTTCGACCGATATGCGTCTTGCGTTGGCAAGATCATTTCGCACACGCTGGAAGGCTTTCTTCCTCGCATCTTGGCTATCTGCGGGCATGGTCCGGTAGAAGGCTTCCCGCCAATGGTCCGTGTGAACGCCAATTAGCTTGCCCGACATGTCGCGCTGCCCGTGATCCTTCGCGGCTTGCCAGAAAGCATCCATGCCGCGTTGCTGACTGCGGGGCAGCGGCTTGATTTGGATTGTGGGCAACGAATTGTCGGGAACGGCAATACAAGACGTAATCGCTTCGTCGTCTTCGTCTTCGCCGATTTCAATGACGCTCAAGCAGAAACGATGTTCGTCGCCGTCTACGCCGTCCCTTGCTTTATCGGTCTTCCAAGTCCGAACTTCGTTGTCACGTTCGACCAAAATACCGGCGTCCAACGCGGCGAACAGGCTCGAATGACCGCGAAGCCCTTTCGCGCCGTCCTTGCCAGTATGGGCGACAAGAACGACAAGCCCGCCCGTCAACCGTTGAAGCATCTTCGCGCCTTCGATCACCGCGCCCATATCCTTGCCGCTGTTTTCGTCTATGTCCGGCGCGGCGCGGTTCAGCGTGTCGATAAAGACGACGCAACCCTTCGGGCACATGGCGGCAAGGTCCGTCACGTTCTGGGCATCGGTTAAACGGAAGGGTTGCAGCAAGAAGCCCAATCCATCCGGCATTGCGCGGCCATTGTGGCGCTGCCATGCCTCTACGCGGCCCCGGTAGCCGTCTTCGCCTTCAAGCCCGATATAGAGAACGTCGGCGCGCTTCGTGGCGTGGTCGAAGACCGGCGAACCTTCGGCTATGGCTGCGGCGAAGGCCAACGACAGAAACGACTTGCCCGAACCCGAAGGGCCGTAGATCGCGGCAACACCTTCGGCGGGCAACACGTTCTTGATGCGCCAGCGCAGCGGGGGCCGGATTTGCACGGCTGCGGCGGACAGCACGACGAAGGGTTGTTTCTTGGCGGCAGCGGCGGCTAGGTCGTCTAGCAGGGCTTGCAGGGTATCCGGGTCATGCCGCGCCCGATCCCATTCCCTTTCCGCCTTGATCCGTCCATAGGGCTTCGCCCATTCAAGGTATGCCTTGCGGTAGCCTTCGGGACCGCGCTTGAGCGAGCGCGCGACCGCTCGCACCGCATGTTCGTCGTCCGGCCTGATATGCGCGAGAACTTCGACCAACCGCGCTTGCCGTTCTTCGTCTGGCGACGGCCCGTCAAATCCGAAATTAGGCGCTGGCATCACTCCCGAATTGGCCGAAAAATTTGTCATTCACCTTGCGCCCGTGAGTATATTGTTAGTAGGTTTCATTCGGCCGTGAAATTCGTTGAAAATTCAACTTAGTGCGGCGGATGATACGTCCGCCTTGCCCCTTCAAGCGCGGCGTTGGCGGGCAGCAACCAGTTCGGCGACAAGCACCTTGATTTGGTCGGGCGTCTTACCTGCGATGCGGGCATTGATGACGGCCGTAACTTCGTCCATCGGCCAAGCGGCGAACTTCGCACCAAGCTTCACCGGGCGAGGAAACAGCCCATCGGCCATGTGGGCATAGAGCGTCGGCCGCTTGGCACCGTAGGCGGACAACACGTCGGGAAGGCGGATGAGCGTAGACATGAATAGACCCCTTAGCGTCTTGATGATGCTAAGAGGCTAAGGCCGTGTGCCGTGCAAAAACTAATGGAGTTCTTGCACCCCTTATCAGGCTATTTGCCTTCGAAATCTCGCGGCCGAACGCGGATGTTTTCCACATGCTTGTGAGCTTCTTCAAGTTCGCTGCGAGCGTCTTGAATGCGGGATTTGGCCGTGTTCTTCGCTACGCCGTAAGCTTCGGCAATTGCGGATCGAAGTCCGGTTTCTTCTTCCTTGTCGCCGTGAACTACGACGGCCAATGCAACGTCGCCCTTGTGAATTGGCTTCCGTGGCGCGCCTGTCACGACGCCCAATCCAAGACCTTCTTTAAGGGCGTTTACCTGTTCGCCCCGTTGAGCCTTCGCCACTCTTTCAAACGCTGCGGCAAGATAGGTCGCCAGCTTCGCCGGAAGGGCTTCGCCACGGCGCAGATATTCCGCCGCAACCGTAAGAAGCTTCGGGGCGGCTTCCGGGTCTATCCCGGCAGTATCAAGAAGGCGTTGAAGGTCGGTCATCAAACCGCCTCGCGGAACGCGATGACATTGTTCGACCGTTCGCCCCGGCAAGCCGCGCCCCATGCCACCATAAGAGCGCGACGGCGCTCAAGCATGTCGCTACGACGATAGGCGCGTTCGACTTCGCTGCCCACAGTATGCGCGAGCGCGATTTCGGCCATGTCGCGGGCAACGCCCGTTTCCGCCGCCCAATCGCGGAAGGTGCTGCGCAGACCGTGCGGGACCGCAGGACGGCCGGAACGCGGGTCAACCCATCCCTTGCGGTCCTGCGCCGTTTCGGCTTCCTGCATCCGCCGCATGACGGCTGACAGCGACATATCGGACAGCGCGCCGCCCCGCGCGGCCGGAAACACATAGGGGCTTCCTTCAACCCGTGGCAGCGCCTTCAACAGCGCCAAAGCATCGGGCGTCAACGGAACGCGATGTTCGCGCTTGGCCTTCATCCGATTGGCCGGGATGGTCCACAATCCCGCATCCATGTCGAATTCGTCCCAAGTCGCGCCGCGAACTTCGCCGGATCGGGATGCGCACAACGTCAAGAATTCGAGCGCCCGCGCCGACATGCCTTCGCGCTTGCGCAGTTCGGCGAACCATCCGGGCAAATCCGCCAAGGACAGCGCCGGTTGATTGTCCTTCGCCGCAACCGCGCTTGGCTTCGGCAAGAGTTCCTTCAAGTTGCCGGTCCAACGGGCCGGGTTATCGCCAGTGCGGAAGCCTGCGACCGTTGACCAAGACAAGACGGCTTCGATGCGGCCACGAAGGCGCGATGCGGTTTCGGTCTTTTCGGCCCAAATCGGTTCCAAGACGCGAAGCACGTCCGGCATGGCAATGTGGGCAACGTTCATCTTGCCCAAGATCGGCGCGGCATAAGTGTCAAGCGTGCTTCGCCATTGCTTGCGGTGCTTTTCGTTCCTGAACTCGCCGTCCTTCTTCGCCAGATATTTATCAATGGCGTCGTTGAACGTGATCGTCTTCGCGGCGTCGATAGCGGCTTTCAATCGGGCGGCGTTACGTTCCTCGATAGGGTCTTTGCCTTCGGCCACGACCTTGCGCAAATCGGCGGCTTTCGCCCTTGCTTCGGCCAAGCTCAAGGTATGGATCGGCCCAATGCCCATGCCGCGTGTCCGGCCGTTCAGCGTGAACTTGAAGACCCATGATTTCGTGCTGTCGAACCGGCTGACTTGGAGATACAGCCCGCCGCCGTCGCTGTAGTGCCCCGGTTCCGTTTTGGTTCTGACTTCGGCCGCTGAAAGCCGATGGATGCCCCTTGCCATGTCTCGCCCCTACTCACGTTCTACTAACAAAAATTGGCAGAATGTGAGAGACAAATCAAGAGTCGTGCAGAAAAATTTCGCACCTAAGTCATTGATATAGAATGACTATAATAGACGCTCATGGAATGATGGAGACAATGCGATGGCGGCCACTCTTTCCGCCATACAAGCCGAAAAGGCGCTATTTGGCGGGCCTCCTGAAAAATTGCGCTGGTGTCGATGGCTGCTGTCTGGACCGCCGGTGCGTCCGCGATGTGCATACGCGATTTGGGAAAAGCAAACGGTGGGTCTCAGCAACCCACAAACACTTGCGGCGGTTACGTTAATTTCTGGTGGCGGGATCAGGGCTCTTGCAACACCGGATGCCTGGAAATGTTTGGGCCGCAGACGGGGAGCAGGATACACGGTGTGACCGGAATGCGCGGTCATGTCGTCGCGACAGAATGCCGTGGAGAAGGCTGTAGTCCGCCCCGGCGTTAGCTTGAGACGACCAGGTCGCGCAAAAGGCCCATCGTTTTTCGTCAAGCCGTGTTGCGCGAGGAGTGAGCCAATGATTGCTGCGACCGTTCGGTCCAGAGTGTTGCGAGTTGCAGCGGTCGCGCTGGTTTCTATTGAGACTTCTGCGATCGAAGTTGCTCAAGCAGCCAATCTTGAGGATGTGGAACAGTGCAACCGCAATGCGCTAACGTATCTACAATCTCTTTTAGAGAGATGCCCAGACGACGATTCTCACAATGCTTGTGTCAGCCAGGCGGAACAGCCAGCCCTGGATTGGGGGCAGCGATGTCGTCGTCAGGTTAAACAGGGAGGGCGCGTCATGTCTCCGCCGTTGGTAAGGTTCTACTATGCAAGACCCAGTGACGGGTACGGCGGATCGTCGGGCTCCGGCAGCAGTGAGGGATACGGCGGCTTCGGGCATTGATTAAGTGGGGTCACGGGTTAAACCGACTGCCGTCCTTTTTTCGTGCGCCGCTTTTGTCCGGGGTATTCTCGTGTTGTTTTTCCGTGGGATCGGTGATTCAATCTCTTGCTCCATGTAATTTGCATGTGCCGCTGATGCATCGCTCGGAATTTGCCGCCGCCCATGCCTGATATGCCCATCGCAGCCAATGGCGAGCGGGTGCTTGCCGATCTCAAGGCGCTCCGCGCCATCGGCGCTTACAAGACCGGGGTGCACAAGCCGACGTTTTCCGAACCGCATATGCGGTCGCTGATCTGGCTGACGGAGAAGCTTCCGGAGGCCGGGCTTTCCGGAACGATCGACGGTATCGGCAACGTGCTCGGCAGCAGCTCAAAGCGCGGCCCCAAACTTCTGGCGGGTTCGCATCTCGAAAGCCAGAATCATGCGGGGTGGCTCGACGGGCCGCTCGGAGTCGTCTACGCGCTCGAAGCGGCGCGCGTCATCAATGCCGATCCGTCGATGCAGGGCGCGGTCGAGGTCGCGGCCTGGTGCGACGAAGAGGGCCATTTCGGCCACTTCCTTGGCAGCCGGTCCTACGCCGGTCTCGTTACCGACGCCGATATCGATGCCGCGCGCGACCGCACCAGCGGCAAATCCATGCGCGACGCCCTGCACGACGTGGGCCTCGCCGGTCGCGCCCGCGCCGCTGCGCAGCCGGGTCGTCACATCGGCTATCTGGAAGCGCATATCGAGCAGGGCGATTTGCTCGAAAGCGGCGGTCTCGCCGTCGGCGTCGTCACCTCCATCGTCGGCATCTGGCAATACCGCATCGGTTTCGAGGGCGAGCAGAACCATGCGGGCACCACCCGCATGGCCGCGCGCAAGGATGCGGGGCTGGCGCTCGCGAATTTCTGCGTGGCGATCGACCGGCACTTTCCGGGCGCTTGCGGTCCGCGCACGGTGTGGACCACCGGCCGCATCACGCTCGATCCCGGCGCGCCGAGTATCATTCCGGGCCGCGCCGAGATGCTGTTTCAGATTCGCGATGACGATGTTGCCGTGATCGGCCGGCTGGAAGCGTTGCTGCGCGCGATGGCCGGGGAAGCCACAGCCGGCGGGCCGTGCCGTGTGACGGTGGAGCGTCTTCGCACCGGCACGCCCGCGAAGATGGACCCGGCGTTTCAGGATGCCATCGAGGCGGCGAGCCTGGCTTTCGCCGGAGGCAAGCACGTCCGCATGCCCAGCGGCGCCGGCCACGACGCGCAGGTGCTGGCGACGATCATGCCCGCGGCGATGCTGTTCGTGCCGTCGATCGGCGGTGTCAGTCATCACTGGACGGAAAACACCGATGACGCCGACATCGTCCGCGGCGCGCGGGTCTTTGTCGAGGCGTGCCGCCGGTTGCTGTTGCGATAAGCCGGCTGGTTGATATTCAATCAGTAGCCCGTCATCTCAAGATAGCCGACGCCGCTATGCGACCCGGTGAAGCTGACAGGCCCCTCCCAATAGGGGAAGCTCGTCCCCATCCAGCTTCGCGGATTTAACGGCACGGTGTCGATCTTCACGCCGCGATCGGGGATGGCGATGCGCCAATGCGTCGGTAGCGTGCGATCGGCGACTGCGGTCATGGCCGTCGGGATCATGCCGACCGCCGCCGGCGCGAGTTCGGCGGCCTGTCCGTCGGCGCCGATCCAGTTGCCGGCGATGTAGGGCTTGCCTTGAGTTTGCCGCAAGCGAAACAGCATCAGTTTCTCGCCGGTTCCAAGGTGGAGGGAGAACCAGTCCCATCCGGTCTGATCCGATGCCAGCGGCTGGCTGCTCCATTCGCGGTCCATCCACGCCTGCCCGGTGACGTTCACGGACCTGTCGTCGACGGCGACGGTCCCGCCCACGGTGAAATACGGCTGGCTGTAGTAGTAGGAGGCCTGTCCTTGCGCCGATTTCCGGCTGTAGCCGGCATCGCCTTCCAGAACGAGGGGTTTCGTCGCATCAAGCCGCAGATCGTAGCTGAAATCCGCGCCGGATGCGGTGACGCGAAGCGGCGCGATGGTCGTTGCGGACATGCCGTCGCGTCCGCGCATCTCCCATGAATCGATCCACGCGCGAAACGGATCGGATTCGGCGCCGGCCTGGCCGATGCCACCGCGCGCGAATATTTCGCTGGTGCGGTGGGTATCGGCGCGCGTGACGGCGGCATGTCCCATCCAGATCTGCTGACCGGCCCAGCCCTCGCGCTGCGGTCCCGGCTGCATCGCCTGACGAAACAACGTCCATTGAACGCCGCACGCGTTGCCGACGGCATCCCGGAGGTTGGCCGTGAGATACCACCACTCGATCCGATAGTCCGGATGAGGGCCGTGGTCGCTGGGAAACACCAAGCGGCGCCCCGGTGTGACCGCGGCAAATCCGGACGCCTCGTTGCCAAGGCCGGCGAAGCCCTGCGCCGGCGCCGGCCGCTGATCGAAGCCGAGCATCGCAAGGCCCGCTGCGAATGCGCGGCGTGACATATTGATTCTAGCGCTCATCGGCAAAGACCTTGATCAGGGACGCGGGCGGCATGCGGATCAGTTTCAAGACCGGGAGCAGCATCGCCAGCAGCGATGCCAGCATCGCGACGCCGAGCACCTCGACGAGATGCAGCGGGAAAACATGAAACGGCAATCGCCAGCCGAAGGCCCGGACGTTGACGACCGCGATCAGGCACCATGCCACCAGCAATCCCAGCGGCAGCGCAAGCAGCGTCGTAACGAACGCGATGGACATGGTCTTGAGAAGTTCGATGCCCGCGAGCTTCCGCCGGGTCAGGCCGAGCGCCCACAATGGTGCCAGCTGCGGAAGGCGGGAATTGCTCAGGGTCAGCAAACTGGTGAGCAAGGCAATGCCCGCGACCCCGAGTGTGAACGCATTGAGCGCGGCGGTCACGGCGAAGGTGCGGTTGAAAATCCGCATCGACTCCGCTTTCAGCGCCGACTGATCGGAGAGATGACGTTCGTCGAGATGATAGGTCCGCCGCAGATCGGCAATCAGCGCGGCGATCTTGTCGGGAGCGACGCGCAGGCCGAGCCGGGTGCGCGGCAGGTCCGGGAAACGCTGTCTGAGCGCATCGATATTGACGGCGATCTGTCCCTTGGGATTGCCGTAGTCGGCGTAGATGCCCGCAACGTCCAGTGGCCAATCGCCTCCGGGAGTGCTGACGTTCATCCGGTCGCCGGGCCGCAGCGTCAGCTTTCGCGCCAGTTGCTCGCTGACGAGCGCGCTCCGGCCGGATTTCACATCGTTCCACGCATTCGTTTTCGCGTCGAGCAACGGCCATCGGTCGCGATAGGTGGCATGATCCGCGACGCCGAGAATCTCCACCGGCCAGCCGCCAATCTCGATGTCGGCGTGGCCGCCCGGCAGGATCGCCGTAACCTCGGGCTTGCCGCGGAGCAGGGCTTCGATCTCGCCGGCCTGCGCGTCATCGCGTGCGTTGATGTATACATCCGCCGCGAGCCGGCCATCCAGCCAGGTCGCGAACGTCCTGCTGAAACTCTCGACCATCGTTCCTACGCCGACATTGACCGCGAGCGCGAGCAGCAGCGCCATCAACGCGAGCGACAGTCCGGGGAGCTGCCGGCGGCTGTCGGCCCAGAACCACAGCGCAAGCGGCCGGCGTGCGTGGCGTTCTCCGGCTCGAAGAACAGACGCGAGAACAACGGGCAATCCCAACGCCGCACCGAGCAGGAGCGCGGCGAGCAATCCGAATCCGGAGATCAGCGAATGGCCGGCGATCGATACGACAGCGGCAGCGAACAACATCGCGATGGCACACAGGCCCTGCCGGCGCAGCATCCGCCGATGGGCGTGCTGCTGGCCTTGGGGCTGCGCCATCGCAAGGACGGGAAGGCGGGCGACGCGCAGCAGGCTGCTCGCCGCCGCGGCGAGGGTGCCTGCGATGCTCATCGCAATCCCTGCGGCCCACCATGCCGGCGTCAGCGTCAACTGGCTGGGAACCCGGGCGCCATACAGACCCCGCAGACTTGCGGCGACATCCGGCAGCAGCATCGCGGCGATCAGGTATCCGCACATCAGCCCGATCGATCCTGCCGCGAGCGCCAGCGCCAGCAGTTCGATCAGCATCGCCGCGTTCGACATGCGGGACGATACGCCACAGGCGCGCAGCGTTCGCAGCATCGGCATGCGCTGCTCGAAAGCGAGGCCGATTGCGGAATTCACAATGAAGAGTCCGACAAGAAACGACAACAGTCCGAAGGCCGACAGATTGAGATGGAAGCTGTCCGTGAGCCGCTCGAGATCGGTTTCGGCATCCGGCGCGACATACCGGAGCTCGTTGCCCGCGACGGCTTCCAGCGGCGCGTGTTTTTCGCGCGCCTTGCCGATCAGCAGTCGCGACAGGCGGTCGGGCTGATGCAGGATGTCCTGCGCCACTCCGATGTCGACAATCATCACGCCCGGTGCGAGCTGCGCCCGAGCCTTCAGGGGCGGCAGCGGCATTCCATCGTCGGTTTTGATCGACGCGCCGCTCGCCGCTTCCAGTTCGGCGGATGTTTCCGGCGCGACCAGAGCCTCGCCTGGCGGGGCCAGAAACGATTGGAGATCGGATCGTCCGATCGATGGAATCGATCCCGCCTCCGCGGGAAACGTTATCGGCTCGATTCCCAGTAGCCGGTACGTTTTTCCGTTGATGCGAACGCGGCCTTCGAGCACGGGCGAAACCGGCCAGCCCGCGCGCCGGAGTTTGACAAACAACGGCTGCGGAAAGGTGGCGTCGTTTTGCCCGACCAGCATGGCGACCCGAGCGCCGCCGAACGCCGCGGCGGCCCGGTCGTAGCTGTTGCGCGCCTGTTCGTTCAGCGCCTGCACCCCGCTCCACAAGGCCGTCGCCGAGACAAGACCGATCATAAGCGTTGCCAGTTGCATCGGATGCCGGCGCCAATGACTGAGCAGAACGGCCAGGATCCAGAGCATTCGTCTCACGAGATCAGTCCGGCACGGAGGTGGACCTGCCGGTCCAGCGTCGCGGCCAGCCGCGCGCTGTGCGTGACCATCAGGAAACTGCATCCGGTGCGTTTGATGAGATCGCGCGCAAGGTCCATGACCTCGTCGGCTGTCGCTTCATCGAGATTGCCGGTCGGCTCGTCGGCCAGGAGCAACGGCGGTCTGACCGCGAGCGCGCGTCCGATGGCAACGCGCTGCTGCTGGCCGCCGGAAAGGTGTTCGGGATAGCGCTTCAGCAGATCGCCGAGCCCCAGCCGATCGATAAGTTCAGCTTGCCATCGGTGATCGTGACGCCCGGCGATGCGTGCCTGGAAGGCGAGATTGTCGGCGACGGTCAGGGACGGAATCAGGTTGAATTGCTGGAAGACCAGTCCCAGCCGGTCCCGGCGGAGCGCCGCGCGGCCCCGGTCCGCCAGCCCTGTCACCTCCGTCTCCTCGAGCCGGATGGAGCCGCCGTCCGCCTCGTCGAGCCCCGCGATCAGATGCAGCAGCGTGCTTTTGCCGCTGCCCGATTCGCCGGTCAGCGCGACGCTCTCGCCGGATTCTATCCGCAAGCGGGCGCCGCGAAGAACGGTGACGCGTTCCTGCGCCGAGCGATAGGTCTTGGTCAGGTTCTGGATATCCAGCATCGTAATTTCGAAGGTTTTCCGCAGACACGTATCCGTTCGCTCATCATCGCGATCTACGCGAATTGCGATCATAGATGTGTCCGCCGCGCAGGTCACGAGCGTTGCCCGGCGTGCGGGTACGATGCTTGCCGCGCGGTTGCAGTGCACCCGCCTTGATACGTGGCTCGAACGACGATGGCGTGCAGAGCGGTCCGCGGAAATGCCGGATTGCATTCACGTCCGAACAGCGGCTAGTGTCCCGATTCCGAAGTTCGCATGTCCTTGCGGCGGCCTTTGATGCGAACTTCGGAATTAAAGGGACACTGGCAAATTTATGATTCTCGTGTGGTTCAGGTTCAGAAGTCCGCTTCACCGACTCGCTGCGATAGTGTGGCGGACTTCTGAACCACCACA